>Ga0214545_1010605_pt1 | contig 13259 bp, 9 predicted proteins | sample CNSS4metaG_FD_160064 | JGI IMG/M metagenome (GOLD analysis project Ga0214545, IMG submission 160064) | Root nodule microbial communities from cowpea collected in UCLA plant growth center, Los Angeles, California, USA - CNSS4 | ecosystem: Host-associated > Plants > Roots > Nodule | place: USA... | reverse complement strand
CCAGGGCATCCACATCCTTATAGAAGAAGGCCGCCTGCCGCAACCCCTTCTCAAAGCCATTTATATGCTCCTGAATAACACTGTTCTTCAAGTCATCCAACTCACCGACAGCCCCGTCATACTTGTCCTTTAGATCCTCATAGTCTTCCCCCAGCTCCCCTATACGCTTATTCAATTTCTCCTCAGAATCTAAACAACGAACCTTCCATGACACCAACCTCTTCCTCTCAGCTTCCCACCCTTCCTTCTCCTTCTCCAACGCCGCCTTCTCCTCCGCCAGCTTGTCCACCTTACCCTGCAGCTCCCCCACCTCCTTCACTTCCCTTCTGTAAAGGGACCCCACACGTCTACCCAACACTAATGCCTTACTCCCAAATTCAACCATGGTTCTCACAATATGATCAACCTCCATATTATCGATAGAGTTCACAACAGTATCGGGCAAGTTGATTGAGATATCCTTCCTCACGGATATCTCCAGCAACTCAATTAGCCCGGCCTCCGGCAACTTCTCTCCGCTGGCCGATCCCGCCCCATCACCTGACCCGAGGATAGCTGCCCTTATTTTCTTTACATCCTTACCCTTCCCAGGTCGAGGCAGAAGCTCAGCCCTCCTCTTCGTGCCGCCATGTACATGTACTTCCACCACGGATTCCTGCAGATTGGGAACACCAGCTTTCCCAGCCTCCTTGGCCTTGGCGGCCATCTCCTTCCTCAGTGCCTGAAAGAGCGCCAAGTTCTTCTTACCAGATTGCGCCATATGCCCTGCAATAACATGTCACAACTCGGATCAAAACAACTTAGCATCATTAACACAGCTTAAGTAATAAACAGATACCTTCAATATCTATAATCGGATGCACCGAATTATAAACCCTAACTAAGCCCTTAGTGGGCAACTTATCCACAAATCTTAACAACATCCCAACCACCTCCTTGTCTCCAGACGACAACTCCTCCACTCCCATATCCTTGTAACGCGAAGGGTTATTGGTCCAACTAAAAGGGAATTTTGTACTCCCATCCGCATTCAGAAAATGCGGCTCGCCTCCCTCCTTCACTACAACCTTGAAGTATCCGTCCTTGAAGTGCTTGAAAGATTGGGAGAATGCGTCCAACCTGCTAATGCTAGGACGACTGATCAATGACAGCCAGGTAGTCGGCCTCCGGGGTCTGGTATCATAAAAATACAAGAACGCATAAGGTGAAGGCTCCAAGTACAACGACTCGCACAGAATGCGGAAGGCCTGTAAGTAAGCCCAACTATTAGGGTGTAGCTGAGTAGGCGCCACATTCAAAGCCCGCAGCACGCCCATAGTAAAGTCGTCGAAAGGTAGTCGTATATGAAACTGAGAAAAATGGCACATGTACATATAAAAGAACTTCACGGTAGCCCCTTCTTGCCCGTGGCATACCCGGTCGATGGCGCTCACTCTTTCCAATGAAACAATATCTCCACTGACCCTTCTAGATATGACGGGTGTACAGTTTAGCCAAGAATTCAGCAGACGAGACCACCTAAACAGTGATGACTGGTCACGAACACCGGATGCAACCCACGCATAACCACCCTTAGCCGGCCAGTTACTTTCCTCCAGCTCTTCAGGAGGATCTTCTCGGACCTCCCTCACCACCTCCATTGGCATCCCGCTTGTGCCAACTCCAGCACACATACCCTCTCCACGAAGCCGGTCATCTCTACTCCTATCCGACTCAGTACTTTGACTACTACTAGACGCAGATAACGATGAGCTATCGCTACTAGACATACCTGTTTTCGTTTTAACGGAAAGATGTCGGCGGAATTTGGGAACTAGTCGAACAAAATGATGCGCACAAGATCTCTGATTTCGAAACTCGCAAATGAACCAAGTGAACCCTCAGTTGCTTTCAAACCCATATTTATAGTCCACGATCCCAAACGACTAAAACTCTTCCCGCCAAAATGAAACCCCAGACCAATCGACACCATCATTATGAAGGATATGACACATAAAAAACGACAGCGCCAAAATTTTAACGATGTGACCACCTGACGCCTTTTCACCTACCTTCTGACACTTCCAAGCCTTAACACTATTCACCACACTTAAAGGCTGGGGGACTGGTGTATCACACCTAGCCGGTTTTGCTAGTTCACCAACACATATCATCCTTGATCGACAACCCATATCGGACAAGGCTGGGGGACTGGTGTACCGTACCTAGCCAAACTCAACCAAGTAAACAGTATACACGTCAAAACCACCTACCACCTAAGTACCCGGAACACCACCAGCACAAGCCATCTAGGCAGGTAGCCGGTCGAAACCGACTACTTGCCTAGAAAGTTAACCAACATCAATACCCTATCTTCAATAAACCTCTAAGGCCTGTTTTAGGACCAGGCCCCTCATGGCCCAAGCTGGGGCCCAAGCTGGAGCCCAAGACAAAACCCAGCCCATACGATAGTCAAACGTCATTAATGTTCTATAAATACACGTGGACCCCATCATTTAAAGGTACGCATTCATTAATTGCTGATTTGACTCCCTGAGAGCTTTGACTTACTTGAGCTTCGGAGATTCTTCTGCAGGTAACCCCTCCTGGGTCCAAGCCGACATCTATCGAATGGGAAGAGGCCAACTGAGGAGATAGCGGACTACATGGTAAGGTGACTCTTGTGCCTGACTCCTTGTTTGTTCTCTGCAGGAACAGAAATGACTTGATTGCATCAAATTTCTCAAAATATGGACCAAATTGAGATAAAAAAATAGAGGGACCAAAATAATATTTTGCTACGAAAATGGAGACCAAAGGTATAATTTAACATAATTATTACTATTGTTTTTTTTTTCAATATATAAATAATAAAATATTTAATTATAAAATGATAAAATTTTCTTATTTTAAAATTATAATATTTTAAAATAGTAATAGTAAGATAACATATGATGACAAGTTAACAAGATGACATGTCAAGATAACAATCATATGAACAATTCACACCTGTATTACTGAATTAACAAGAGATACTCAATTTGAAAATATATATTTTTTCATATTTATCAAAAAATTAAAACATAATTAAGTCTATACTTTATTTAAAATTATTAATTTAATTATTGAGTTTGGAAATTGAAAAATTCTTTATTACCTTCATTTATAATATCACTTTCAAATTATTTTAATCATAATAATTATATTTGATTTTAAACAAAAAGTTCAAAATTGGATTCACATTCTCTCTCCCTTAACTACTACTACTACTATTATTATTATTATTATTATTATTATTATTATTATTATTTTATTTTATTAAATAATTATGTTTCATTTAATATTTTTCTTGAATTATTAGTGTTATTATTACGGCTAATATTGTTATCATAATTATAATAGATGGTTATATTGTATTTTGAATTATTTATTTAATTTTTAACTTTTTTTTTCAATTTTTAATATTAATATTGTTATTATTATTAATTTTAATTAAATATTATATTATATTCATTTTTTTAATCTCCATTATTATTATTGTTATTACTATTATTAAATGAATGATCATATATATTTTGTTTTGCTTGTTATTCTTATTCAATCAATTATATATTTTAATTGATTTTTTCTTGAATTATTAATATTGTCAAACATCTAACCGCTCTTTCTATCTGGTGAGATATTAAGTCCTAATATCATGGAAAAGTAGTTCTAAGTGCATTTTAGGTTGAAAAAAAATTATATATAGACATATTTCACTCGACTTAAGATATGTTCATATTCTCTATTATTTTTAAGTAAATATACTAAACTCCCTCACTTACTTAAGCATCAAAGAGTTTTCTTCTGCTTGGACATTCGGATGACGATTATCTAGGCCTCATTACTTGCACTCGACCTCTCTGATAAGAACAATTATCATTAAAGATAAAATATTAATGACAAATGTAGAGTAAAAATTTATTTCATTCATTTTTTTTAAGATTATCTTTTAAGTTTTAAATAGAACAACTCTGTATATTTATGTTTTGTAATAAGAATGAATAAGAGCTAAGTTCAGACATTGTCTAAATTTAACTTTTTTTTTTCTATTCACACATTGTCAATTATATATAGTTATTTCTATAGTAAAAACATAAAAATATATATTTTTTTTTATATATATATATATATATATATATATATATATATATATATATATATTTATATTTATATTTTATTTTGGTACCAACCAAATGTCATTTTGTTATGTACCTTTTTTTTTGAAAAAGTCACAGTATCTATTTTGGTACCAACCAAATGTCATTTCTCTTAATTTTTATATATTGGATGATCGACTTTAATTTTTCGAAAAGAATTTACAAATATTTATATATTTTTTATTAACAAAAATTTATTTTATAAATATATTCTACCTTTCTCTATAACGAGAATCGTGTTACAGTATCTATATTTTTCAGTTTAATCGTATTTTTTGTGTTTGTGTCTGTATCATATCATATTCATGTCGATATCCGTGTTTATGATTCTTAAGTAACATGTGAACACGAGAAATGGACATGTTCTGGATCCCCTCTATAATTCAGCAGTTTCTTTCTATATAATTCCTTCTGTATCCACTACCCTTGGAAAATGTCAACAAGGCAAAGTCCAATTATGCAAATCAAGAGATTGTATTTCAAACTTCAATGCATTAAATGAATCCAGTTCATCATTGTAGCATAATATAATACACAACTCAGACAAAAAGAAACACAATTGTTTGACTATTTGAAACTAATCGATTATTACGTTGGCCTTAGGCCTTTGACTATTTGAAAGCATATTATGGGGTCCGTCCGAATCTTTGTTAATGGATTAGTTTTACACGGATCGGATTATAATGGATAACAGTATAAAAGTTTTAACTTTTATTTTAACCTAATTATATGCCGCAGCAATGCTTTCCTCTCCTCCTTAGTTTTTTCTTCCATGCCTTTCGTCACTCTGAAGTGCCCTGCGTCAGAGTGACAGCCAAGTTGGCCTATTATAAGAAGCATTACACTGATGCATTGACTTTTCAAGCAACAAGTAAAAGCAACACAAAAACTGGTAAATGTGAAATCGTTTCTCTTTCATAAACATATTGGCTGCACTTGTCACTTGCCCCAAAAGACCATTCAAATTTTGCAACTTCAGTTTGAATCTTTCAACTAATAGACTGGTCAAATATCTTCTTTGCGTCTGATATATTTATGAGGTTTCTGAATTCTGTTGTTAATTTTTTTCTTTTTCTTTTTAATTTATTTTTGTATTACTGATTTTGGAAGTTGGAACTCCCCAATAGAAGTCTGTTTCTATGGGGAGTGAAAGAAGTTTTGGCGAAGTTTCAGGAAACACACCTATGGATTCAGCCGAGAAAAGGCTCAACGAGCTTGGTTACAAGCAAGAACTGAGAAGAGAAATGGTGTTTGTATTCTATTTTATTTTACTACTGTTTTTTGCCATCTTGTGTTTGATGAAAAACCTTGAGTTTTGATTAACTCTGTTTTGGTTTTCTTTTTATGGTGCAGACTATGTTCAAAACTCTGGCCATATCATTTTCCACAATGACCCTTTTCACTGGAATTACACCTCTCTATGGTTCTAGTCTTCAATATGCAGGCCCTGCAACTCTTGTATGGGGATGGATAGTGGTTTCTTTCTTCACTTGGTTCGTTGGGATTGCAATGGCTGAGATATGCTCATCGTTCCCGGTTTGTTTCTTCTCATAAAATTTTTTCCTTTGTAATGAAAAAAAAGTGTCAAATAAAAATGAGTATGGAATGAATTTAGTGAACTAACTTTCACTTCCTATTGAAAACCTAACAGACTACTGGTTCTCTATACTTTTGGGCTGCTCATTTAGCTGGTCCAAAATGGGGACCATTTTCTTCATGGTGCTGCGCTTGGCTTGAGACCATAGGGCTTATAGCTGGGATAGGAACTCAGGTACTTTGGTGAAATTTCTGGTCAATATTTTCAGAGACAATGTTGTATTGTAACTTAGGAAGCTCCGACACGGAGCCACGCTTTTCCGTTTCAGAGATGCACCGGACACGAACTTATTAATTTAATACTTTAGTTTTTTTATATAATAAATTCGTTTTAATTTTACTGATCCCCAAATAAATTTTTTCAGTTATCACAATTTTACTTTATCTGCATTTTCTTCCATTCTTAATATAATATTTTATTTAAAGAAATTTTAATTTGTTTTATTTGTATATAAAATATTATATTATAATTAATTTTAATCTATGATATCTTTTATTTTTTGTATTTAAATAATTTAATTTCTATTACATTAATTTATATGATTATATAATTAATATACTATACATATCCGTATTTTAAATAAATTTAAATAAATTATTTTATATAAAAAAATAAAGATAAATACATAAATAATCTTAACTAAAAATTTTAATAAATTATATAGAATTAAAATTAAAAATTTTAACAAAATAATTTTCAAACATATTTATTTGAATATCTTTATATCTCATCTTTTAATAATAAAAACCGTATACGTATCTTATGATTTACCTAAATTTTTAAATTTCATCTTTTATTTTTCTTTTGCTAGATTTTGTTTTTTTAGAATGGTAAATTTTTTTTTATATAAATATTAATTATCAATTTTTAGACTATCAACCGTAATATATATATATATATATATCCGTGTCTGTGTCTTACAATTTTTTTCATTTAGACGTTTTTTCGTGTGTGTCTATGTCTCGGCTTCATAGATTGTAACTCATAATGGTTGGAAAAGGCATATGCAGGATCACAAACTTTGCAGAGTATAATCCTACTCTCAACAGGCACAAACAAAGGTGGAGGGTACTTTGCCCCAAAATGGCTCTTCTTATGTATGTACATTGGCCTTACTGTTATATGGGCTGCACTCAACACTTTTGCTTTGGAAGTCATTGCATTGATTGATATAGTTTCAATATGGTGGCAGGTACTATTCTTACGTCCTTTGCATGTGTTGTACTTGTACAACTAACAATTGCTCATTTCTTTATAATGAATGTTCTGAAATAAAGTTCATAATATGCTCTTAAGGTTTTTGGGTGTATTAGGAAGTAACACAGTCGTTTATTGTGTGTCAGGTTATTGGTGGATTGGTGATAGTGATAATGTTACCTCTGGTAGCACTAAGTACAAAATCTGCTTCATTTGTATTCACACACTTAGAATTAGCCCCTGAATCAACAGGAATATCAAGCACACCGTATGCTGCGATTCTATCATTTCTTGTGAGCCAGTATTCTCTCTATGGCTATGATGCTGCAGCACATCTAACTGAAGAAACCAAAGGTGCAGACAAGAATGGTCCTATTGCAATACTAGGTAGTATTGGGATCATTTCAGTATTTGGATGGGCATATATCTTGGCACTTACATTCAGCATTCAGGTAAGTTCATGTAAATCTAAGTAAACACTATAAAATCAATAACTTAATAACATCACTTCCTCAACCCTTAATCAGGATTTTGGGTACCTTTATGATCCAAACAATGAAACTGCTGGAGCATTCGTTCCAGCACAAATACTCTATGATGCATTCCATGGAAGATATCACAATTCTGCTGGAGCAATCATTCTACTATTTGTCATTTGGGGTTCCTTCTTTTTTGGTGGCCTTTCAATTACTACAAGTGCTGCCAGAGTGGTAAGTACACTAATATTTTGCCAAGATTGATCTTTTGAGAAAAGAAAGTATTAGATTATCCAATTTTTAGAACAATATTGATTCCTTACTTTATTGGGTGTCTTAAACAACTTTCAGGTTTATGCTTTGTCAAGAGACAAGGGAGTTCCCTTTTCGCACTTATGGAGACAATTGCATCCAAAGCACAAGGTTCCTTCAAACGCAGTGTGGCTCTGTGCAGCAATCTGCATTCTTCTTGGTCTCCCAATTTTGAAGGTGAATGTAGTATTCACTGCTATAACATCAATATGCACAATTGGATGGGTTGGTGGTTATGCAGTTCCTATCTTTGCAAGACTTGTGATGTCTGAAGAAAACTTTAAGCCTGGACCATTTTATTTAGGCAAAGCAAGAAGACCTGTTTGTCTGGTGGCATTTCTATGGATTTGTTACACGTGTTCTGTATTCCTTTTGCCAACTCTGTACCCAATTGCTTGGGATACTTTCAACTATGCACCAGTTGCTTTGGGGGTGGGTTTGGGTCTAATAATGCTTTGGTGGCTTTTAGATGCTAGGAAATGGTTCAAGGGGCCAGTTAGGAATATTGATATTCAAAATGGTAAAGTGTAACTTGTAGAAGTTTAAAGACAGAATAATTAGTAGAATATACCCTTTATCTCATTCTGCTGTGTTGATTGGATTTCTCCATTGTATACTCAAAATTGAAAAAAGTTCATCATTCGGTTCAAAATGGTAAGAAAGAGATCCAATGAAGTAGAATTTTTTTTTTACTATAAATATTTGGTTGAGTAGAACTAGTATTAAAGCAAGAGATCCAACTGAATTGTTTTTTTAAATTTAATTACTGGTCATTTTTTTTTTGGTTAAGTACGTTTTTAGTCTTTGAACTTTGATTCAAAATTGGAATTAGTCCCTGTCTGAAACTTCAATACATTTTAGTTCCTAAACTTTAAAAAAGAATGAATATAGTCCTTTTAACTCAATTATGTTAACTTTTTTGAGGTGTCGAACGCATTTCTCAGTAGATATTGAACCAAGAATATGTCAAACAGTGTAAACAACTTTAATACTAACATGAAAAAGCGTTCGACATGTAAAAAAAAAAAAAATAATTGGGTTAAAAAGATTATATTCATTTATTTCTAAAGTTTAGGGACCAAAATGTATCGAAGTTTAAGACAAGAATGAATTCCAATTTTGGGTCAAAATTCAGGGACTAAAAACATACTTAACCTTTTTTCTTTTTCTAAAAATGTAAGTTGATTTTTCAGATTTTTTAGTCTAATGTAATTTGATCTTGATTTTTGAAAAATTGATATAATTTAATCTTTATGTTAAGTTTCTTAAAACCAATTAAGGATTTTTTATTCAAATTGACACTAAAATTATATTAATTATACTAATAAAATAAAGTATCTTTGTCCACAACTTCAATTTTGATATCAGAAATCTTTGATTTGTTTCAAAAAAATTTAACGGAAAGAATTGAATTATTTTTCAATTTTTCACAAATCAATAACAAATTGCATTAATTTTCACATATCGAAACCGATTCAAAGTTAAAAAAAAAACAAAAAAATTAATTTCAAATTTTTTAACAAAAACATCTACCAAACATTCATGCGAGGCATTTAAGTAAAATAGTGATTCAAGCAAGCCATAAGCACTCTAATTATTTTGCAAACTAGTGGTGGTTCATAGGCATACTAGGAAGTTAAGCTTATTTCTTGGTTTCATTTAAAGATTCTAAGGAATTACTTCCCCATCGAGAAACGGGTTAAAGTTGTGTGGGAACCTCTTCACCTTTGCTCTGAGTTCCCTCAATCCTTTCAAATCTTCCACCCATGTGCTGTAACTTGAGTTCTTAGCCAAAACATCTTCAGAAACCTCCTTGTTGTTAATAAGTTCCACAGCATACTTCTCAAATTTCTCAATGTTATCCCAAAGCACAGACAACTTGCTAGAGTCACTCTCGCTTCTAACACTATTCAACCAGTCCCTTGCTTCCTCCACCCTCGCCCAAAAGCACGAATCTTGGGTCAAACTTGCAAACTTGCTTCGCCTCTCGTTGTTTTCTTCTGCGGCGGCGGCGGCAATTCCATCCTTCCACCACCGATCAAAAACCTCGTATCTCCTCTCTCTGCCATGCTGCATGTAATGGCCCTTGGTCGTGTTCGTTCCCTTCCCATAATATTCTGCGATGTCTAAAGGCTCAACAAGGAGTTTGTAGAAATGGGAAGCATTCACCCATTTTTCTCGCACTGCCAAATCATGGGGCAGCTCGTTCCTCTCCCACATTTCAATGACGTCGTTCCAGAACCTGGCCAGTTTATGACGATTCATGTTCACTTTCATGGCCATTTTCTTGGAAGTGTTCCTTCTCCTCTTGAACAAGTCATAGTATCCCATTTGATCCACTTGCTGGTCACACCAGGATTTGTACCATTCTATTTCAGTCCTATAAGGGACAACCTTTGATAATTTGATCGGTAACATAGCAGCATTCATGGTCGGTGAAGGACCCGTTCTCCTTGTCAGCTTAAGGCATTCCTTGGCCGATTCCTAAATACAGTAGAATGAAAGTAATTTGTTCACTGAGACTATGCTTTTCACATGATAAAAATTGAAATTAGTTCTTTTTAAAAATTTTGAACTAATTTATTCTATCCATCATTTAATCAAATCTTATTAAGTTTACCTGGTTTGCTAAACCCGAAGACTGAACGGCCAATTCAAGTCCCGCTTCATAACTGGAATCAGGAATGTTCCCATGCATGGAAATTTTATGGTTCAAGAATTGCAAAGACAATGTCTGAACATAGTCTCCATACTTCAGGTGGTCCTCAATGCTGCAATCTGGGGAACCAGATGCAAACATCAAATGCATCATTTTTATAACAGCCGTTGAACTATCCACACAAACGGCTCCTTCAGATGAAACAAAAAGATAGCTCCCAAATGGGTGAAACAAAATTGCAAACCCTTCTTCATCTTGTGTGGCTGCATCCAAGCAACTCATTACAACGTTGAACAACTCCTGCTGTTGGTCAGAAACTGGAACTGCAAGCTTCCCAAAGCCTGGAGCAGCTGTGGACAGTCGCCAAAACTGAAGCAGGAGGTTTAGCTGAGCAGTGTAAGAGGTTATGGGTGCAAAGAGCAACCTTGGCATTATATCATGCTTTGAGACCACATGACAGAAATTTCCACCCCATCTTTCTTTGAGAATGGCACGGGAGAAAGAGGCATTCCCTAGCATTGGTGAACCAAAAGTGATGCATAAGACTGACACAGATGAAGAGCAAGAAATGTTGTGGAGGTAAGACAATAGCCAAAGAGCGCACAGAGAGGCAGTGGCTCCTCCAATGGAGTGGCCAGTTATGACAATTGTTTTGGTGTTGGAATCTTCCATGAGTGCCAACATCTGAAAGGTAAGAGTAAATTAGGAATCAAGAGTGTAATAAAAGGAACAGTAACAAAAAACACTGTTTTAAGAATATTGTAACATGGATCATTAAATTGATGATTAAAGTGATTTTGATACAGGAATTGTCAAAATGAAACAGGTTTCTTCAAGTTAAAGGGTAGAGTGCTTAAATTCTTTGTAAAGCAAGAAATGAAACTATAATGATCACGATCAAAAAACTAGTGGTAACATAACATCATCATTTATTAAGTTATATATATATATATATATATATATATATATATATATATATATATATATATATATATTAATTTTGAGCATGTAAATATTATTTAACAACCTTGTTTATAATTATCATTTAAGAAAAACCATTCAATAAGTTCTCTATGAAATACTAGTGTATACATAGACGCTGTCGCGTATGTGTGTACACACTTTTTAAATATGTGTAATATTATATTAGTAGGTGATGATTGTAAGGCCCATTAAAAATCTTTTAGCTTTTCTGCCCTAAAGTTAGTGGGCTGCCCTTGTAAGTGGGCCTAAGGCCGGCCCAACATATATAGTCTTTAGGTCTGCCCTAAACCTAGTATTCTTTACCATTTCAGAAAAGCTGTTGTCCTTGTCTTAGAGCCGCAACCGCCTTTCACTTCTGCTAGGGTCCCGACGTTCTTCAGATTCACGCTTGGCTTGGCCATTGTTCTGCTCACGTAAGTACCTTTAACCCTTACCGCCTCTGTTTCGTATAGCTTTCACAGTAACAGTGGGGACTCTTTTATAATCTCGTTTCATCCACTGTTCCAGTTGCGAATCGGGCTCTAGGAGCTGCTGTGGTCCTTGTTCGCGCCCAAAAACCCAACTGTTAGCCTTTTCCAGGTACGGGAAGTTAGGGTTCTAGTTTCGAGTCTTTTTTTTTAGAACTGTTTATGCGTTGTTTGTTGATTGTATGGTTGGATATGTCGTTTTGAGGTGTGAAAGTACCTTGCATGTGTTGTTGGGTCGGAAAACATGGCTGTTGTAGTGAAGAACAGTGGCGAGACCTGTTAATTTTGCCCAAGCGAGTCCATCTCGCCTAGGCGAGATGAAACAGGGAGCTCGCCCAGGTTTCTTTGCACGAAAGGTCGCCCAGGCGACTCGCTCAACTTTTGAGCGAGCAGGCAACTCGCCCAGGCGAGAGGGATCTCGCTTAAGCGAGATCCCGCGTTGCTCCTGCCCTTGTTTTTGTGCTCTCTCGCCTAGGCGAGGGGGAGGCTCGCCTAAGCGAGACTGTCTCGCCTGAGTGAGATCCCTCAGCCTGAGCGAGGTGCTGGGCGAGACAGTACTGTGATTGAATATTTGTTTATCCTTGAATGGTCTATTTTGGTTAGGTATGAATGCATGATGAGTGATATGTATATAATGGAGTATGAGGTATATGTGGTATGATTCCTGGATTACAAATGATGGGTTGGCATGAAAGTTGGCATGATCTCTACATGACTTGTATATGATGAGTTGGTTACATATGTGTGTGTGGGGTCACAAACTTGGTATGAGCAATAATGAATCTTGGTGGTTGGTAAAGCTTTGGTATGGTTGGCATGAGGAGAAACACCTTACTCCTGATCGAGAATAACAAGTCGGTAATGATTCAACATATGAGCAATGGAGTTTTGTTATGGGTTTTGGGTTGAAACCTTGTGTACAATGTATGTATAAATCCCTGGTTGTATATGTATGCTGGTCCGTGTCAGTGCATAATACCTTGAGGTCTCTAGGTGAGACTTTCAGGGTTGCGCTTCAGTGGTCGGGACGTAATTCCATGGCCCCTATTAGTGGGTGCCCATGGTGGTGCCCCATCTGTATAACTAGGTAAGGATTCAAGGTAAGGACTGCATCCTGACACTCTAAGGGACCAGTTAGTCTCACTTAGAGCGGATTGATCCCTGTGATGAGAGTTGCAGGAGGCCTGAAATTCATTAAGGGCTAACCTTGTGGTGAGGGAGATTTGATTCATCGTAACACTTGTAACATATAGCTCGGGGGCGAGCAGCTCAGGGTCGAGCAGAGGTATCCACCACAAGTGCAAGCATCCGCTGAATCCGACCAAGTTATACGTATCCGGATGAGTCGAGTCGAGTCGTAGTGTATTGATTGAGAGTCATAACATGTTT
>Ga0214545_1010603_pt1 | contig 13261 bp, 6 predicted proteins | sample CNSS4metaG_FD_160064 | JGI IMG/M metagenome (GOLD analysis project Ga0214545, IMG submission 160064) | Root nodule microbial communities from cowpea collected in UCLA plant growth center, Los Angeles, California, USA - CNSS4 | ecosystem: Host-associated > Plants > Roots > Nodule | place: USA... | reverse complement strand
TTTGTAGTATAGAATGTATATGTAAATCGAGTGTATGATGAGTATTTCTAATTATATATATTTTCTATACTAATTGTTATGGAAGTGTGAATGGATATATTCAAATATTAATATTTATACATATATTACATATGGATATCTTTTAAGTTAATGATATATTAAAATATACGTATTATGTGTAAGAATGTGAAATAAGGATTTTGATATGAATTTGTGGTTTTTATTTTGTTATACTATACATATATATATATATATATATATATATATATATATATATATATATATATATATATATATATATATATATATATATATATATAAATTCAAAGTTTTTTCGGAGATGATGTTTTATACTTAGCTTTATTTGATATTATATGATGATATATGATTTGCGAAGTTGATAAATTTTGATTGGTACCTACAACGAGTTGAGGTTATTAAGTACATTAAAATTTAATTATATATATGATCATTTGGTATGTAGTAGTGTTGTATAGACTAGTAAATATATTGTGTTTCGTTGATAGTGCAACACTCATACGATTTTCAAGAGTAATAATTTTTTTTGTTTGGTTATGCGAGAAGTCAATATTAGCATTATCTCTGGTACTACAAATATATTTGAAGGCTCCATAAAAGCTATTATACTTCAACCAAGAAGTTTAATAGAAACTTATTAAGTTTCAAGAATATTTGTCTAAATGGATATCGTATTAAGACAAATAATGACAGAGATTTGAAATATCTTTATATCACTAGAATTGAGTTAAAGAAAAAAATTGTATTAGAGAATTGAGCTAGTTGCTGTTTCATAATGATCTAAGCTAATTTAAGTTATTCAAAACATAATTAACTTGTTACAAGAGAGCTTTAAACTTAAATTAAATTGTCTTCAAATTATCTTCTAATATATGCTTGAGATTCCTTGTCATCATCAAAATCTTTTTAAGTTTAAATCTTCCTCTTTTGGCAACAGAAAATCCATAAAAGATTTAATTTGTCCAAGACAAATTCTAAAGAGGATTATTCAATAAGTTTGAACAAGTTCCCCTTTATTGGTTAAAGCAATCAAGATGTATGTGGTATAACCATCTTAATGAGTACTTGTTAAAAGAAGGGTATAAAAATTATCCTATTTGTCCTTGTATTTGTATGAAAATATTAGAAAATGAATTTGTCATAATTGTTGTTTATGTAAATGACATAAACATCGTTAGAACTCTTAATAAGTTCACAAAGAAAATTGATTACTTAAAGAAACAATTTCAGATGAAGGATCTTGGAAGGGCAAAGTTTTCTTTGAGATTAGAAATTAAGTATTTAAGTAAAGGTGTTTTTGTACATTAAGATTGTACATCAAGAGAATTATATAGTGAAGGTGCTTAAAAGGTTCTAAATGGACAAGTCACATCCATTATGCACTCTAATGGTCGTGAGGTTGTTATATATTGATAAAGGCTCTTTTAGACCTCAAGAAAATGATAAAGAACTTCTTCGTCTAGAAGTACCATATCTCAGTTTGATAGGAGCACTAATGTATCTTTCTAATTATACTTGACCTGATATTTCATTTGTTGTAAATTTGTTTAGGAAGATATAGTTTTTCAACTACGAGAAGACATTGGATTGGACTAAAACATATAATTCGTTACCTTAAGGGTATTATGATGAGCTTATTTTATCCAAATGATTCAAAATCATATCTAATGGCTATGCAAATGCATGTTAGTTAGCATATCCTCACAATGTCATAGTGGTTTATCACAAACAGGATATTTGTTCACATGTGATAACATAATGGTTTCATGGTGGTCAGTGAAGCAAATCATAATAGCAACATCGTTAAATCATGCAAAATTTTAGCATTACATGAGGTAAGTCGTGAAGTGTTTGGTTAAGGTCTATAATTCAATATGTGTGACAAACTTGTGGTCTATTCTCGGGAAAAGGGGAATCAACAATCTTATATGAAGATAATAGTGAATTGTTCAATTGAAAAAGTGATATAGAGATCCAAATGACTTATTCATGTGAAAATTTGACAAATTTATTTACAAAGTCTTTACCAAAGAGAACTTAAATGTAATTGGTTCACAAGATTAGACTTTTCCATCTTAATGATATGAGTTTACATGAAGGGGAGAAATAAAATATGCGATAAACAATATTGTATTAAAAAATATAGAATATTGTACTCTTTTTCCTTTATTAGGATTTTGACTTCACCATCTTAATAAAATATGCGATAAATGATATTGTATTAAAAAATACAGAATGTTGTACTCTTTTTCTTTCACTAAGTTTTTATCCCAAATGGTGTTTTCTAGTAAGGTTTTAACTAAACACATTCTCTTATCAATGAACACTTGAGAGGGAGTATTATTGTATTAGGAGAGGAGTGTTATGAATTAATGGTTGTCCATTGATTTGATACAGTTACCTCATATGTTTGATATGATTGATTGACTTGTTACAATTACTCCTCTTTTAAGTTTAAATATTTATATTAATTATTTAATCTGTTTGTGAGTATATACAACTAGGGTTCTTTCTATCAATAATAAGATACATGCAAAAGTTACTCTTCATTATCTGTTTTTCCTTTCCTTGTTTTCTATGTTGCTAGCTTTATTTTATAACATAATATTATTTGATAATAATACCAAATACTAATTAAAAATGTTCACATGATTAATTGTCCATTAATTATGTAATTCAAGATTATATAATAAATGGTTTTGGGGACAGCTTAATAATACCCGTACTAACTGGATGAACCTCTACAGAATTTGTAAGGTTTTTTGTGTGCATACCAGAGGGTATTAGATAAAACCAATAAGTAGATGTATCAAATGTTGCAAAGTAAAATATGTTAAAGATGCACATTAAATATATAGAATTGGATGGGTAGATTAGAGAAGAGTGATATATATATATATATATATATATATATATATATATATATATATATAAATGTTTACATTGATTTCATGATTAGTATCAAATGTTTTTTTATATGGAAGTAGAATGTTTGTACACAAGCTCTTCAGACTTGTATCATATTGTAGTTTAAAAAAAAAAAGAAATTGAATGAGATGATTTAATTACAAAATAGATGTAATAAAATGCTAGTTGTATGATTACATTTTCCTTGGCAGAGATATTAGTATATAAATTTTAGAATCTTTACAAATAAAAATAATTAAATAAGAAATAATTATGATTAGTTATTAAACTATTATATTTTCAATTCATATAAAATATATAATTAAACGATAATTGATTTTTACTTTAAAAAAAGTTAATATAATTAGTTATAGATATTTTCAAAGGTACCTAGTTACGTATCATAAGATGCCGAAAAACAAGAAAATATTGGATAATGTTTAATTAAAATAGGAAAAACGTTTATAATAGGTAACTTATGCAGGTTTCGATCCTAAAGCCTCTTGGTTATTAATACGAAACCTATAACCAACTAAACTATTAAGCCAGACGATGCAGCAAAACAAAGAAAACATTACAAAATGTTTAATTCTAATATGAAAAACGTTTGAAAAAAGTGGCCCATGCAGGTCTCGAACCTGCGACCTTCGCGTTATTAGCACGACGCTCTAACCAGCTGAGCTAATAGGCCAGACGATATTAAGTTTTTTTATTAGATTTTAATTTTACAAAATGCAAACACTTAAAAAGGAAAATAATCTATTAAGTGCCTTTTTTTTAAGGAGGAAAACGGTAGACTGTAAACAAGTGATTTTTTTTTTTTTTTTAAGGATAAAAAGTTATATGTATAACACTTTTTTTTTTTTGTAACGTCAAGATAGTTAACAAATTACTCAAACTATGTAGCTTTATTTATAACAAATTCAATTAAATTATATGTATCACTCATTTCTAATATTTATTAAGTTTTTATTTACTGTAAGCTTGTAATTAAAAAAGTAAAATTTATGTTATTCTTAATTTTTCTATTACCAATTTATTCATTTAAATTTCTAATTTGATCCAAATTGAAATCTCAAATAGAAATAACTGATTTTAAACTCTTTAAAATTTTAGAAATTTATTTTTTATAATTCAAATAAATTTATCTTCATAAAAAAGAATTACATTTTATTGTTTTATACTCCATTGATAAATGGACCAATATGCTTAAATAAAAACAATTTAAAATATTTAATATTTTTTAGAAATGATATATTTAACTAAAAATATTTTAATTAAAAGTCAATTAAAAGTAAACTCGTTAAAAATTAAGACTTAACTAATCAATTTAAATATTTGTATTTGAGAGTTAATTTTCTTTTTTGTTTTCTAGTACTTAAAAATATTATATGTTTCAATTGAGTCGTTGCCAACGTAACTATTATCTTAGTTTGTCATCTTCGTTACTTATTTTTCACATATTAAGAAATGCGAGACTAGATGGTTAATATAAAAATATTCTCATGATTGATGTAGAATAATGAGTGACTTTTTGTGTTTTCATTAAAACGTGTTGAATAATGAGATTGTCATGTTTTCATACGACTTTTCATATCATTATCTACAATGACTAAAGGATTGTCCTTATCATCACAACATTCTTATTATTTGACACATTTTCAATGGAAATAATAAAAATCACTTGATTTTTTACATTAATCATAATATAATGTTATATTAAGTATAAAACCTCACATTTCATAATACATGAAGGTAAATAAACAAAATGACAGGTAAGATGACAACCAACCCAGTTAAAGAAAAACTAATCAAAAGAAATTCAAGTGAAAAATATAAACTCTTAGTGGCAAACCATCATGGAGCTCAGAGGACCCTGCAAATTATATATATATATATATATATATATATATATATATATATATATAAAATTTAAAATGTTGTTTTTAAATTTTAATTTATTTTATATATTTTACACTTTCTCAAAATTTTATGACTATACAAAGATTTTGGCATCCTCAAAATGTTTGTTGAAGGTTCGTTATTGCTAACTCCTTTACACATGCTCTATAAACTCTAGAAATGATCATTTGCTATTTATAGATCTATGCTTTACTGAGTTTCAAGTAAATGTTCTTGGATTGAAGACTTGATAAGGCTAACCAACTATTAGGATGTTGCTTAAGGAAGATAAGTTCATGTAATGCATGCATGGAGCACATTTAATGCATCTTCAACATCAATGCTTCCCCGATGCAACTCATTCAAGTGAATATGAAATTGACTTAATGGTTAGAAAAATATTTGCAATGGTTATTTTTCTTCCACGGCTATTGATACGATCCTATCCAGGAAAAAGTACGATCGTTTCTGGATTTGAATCCTCAAGAGACACGACACGAATAAATCAGAGAACAATGTAGAATAAGACAAAGATGGAAGACGTCACAATCTAGCAGATTGATAAGTCAAGTGAAGATTCGCCACAAAGATGTTAATCTTTGATAAGAACCATAGGCCTAAGCCAAGAACAAAGAGAATCCTCTCTTTAATGAAATCAAATTTAATATATGACTAAAAAGTGTCTACATCGATTTTTGGTACTTCTATTTATAAGCACATAAGTTCAAGAAAACCTCAGAACCTTACAAGAAGACCCAAGCCCAAAACATTAAAACATAAACTAATATATAAAAGAAAGCCCAAAGCCCAAACACATAGAACATAACTAATTTCTAAAAGAAAATCCAAAGGTTCATCTTCAAGTTCTTCTTGTATAGAATCTTGGGATAGTCCTCTATCATTTTCTCATTCTTGAAGAGAATTTGTCGTCAAATTCGTCTCACTTGAAGATTCGTTATCATTATCCCCTGTTTGGAGAGAATTCAACCTGAATTCTAGAAGGCCCTATGCACAAACAAAACATAAATCAGAGACATTGATTAAATAAAAAAAATTAGAAATTCTACTAAAATGGGATTTGGATCCTAGAAGAGGCCAATATCTTATTATCAAAGATTTTGGAGGTCTGCCTACAGGGTCAAATATGCACCTGCACAAATGATCAAATAATTTTAAATTAAAGATATAATGCTCAAAGAAAAAAAAATGTAATATTGCACAAACAAACAACCAGATTACATGTATAACTTTGATCACCCATAGGTTTGTTAGGAATGGGTAAACAAGCTAATTCATGAGTATATATTTCTAAGCTTGTATCCTTTTTTATCATCATTTCGTCTTCCCATTGTTGATCCCATTGTTGTTTGATGAGCAAGTCTTCCCTAAGTATCCTTTCTCCGTCTCTTTCTCTCTTTTTTCTCTCTTTTCCTTTGCTTCATTTTCTTTAAGTGTTTCATTCTCATGGGCATTTTTTAGCTTCCACTCTTGCCTTCTTTTCAATACATCTAATTTTTGCATTGTCCTTTCTTCCTCCTCTCTTAAGTCTGAAATGTAGTTCTCGAGGTCTTCATTGGTCATGGGACTTACATCCCCATTAGGACATTGATGAGTTTCATGCCCATAGCCTTTACATTTGGAACATCTTAGTGCACTTGTCTTTGACAATGATTTTCTATCAATATTGTGCTTCCTTTTAATTCTAGCAATCTTGCCATTGACATCCTTTACCAAGGCCTCATAAACACTAGGTGTATCTTTACATGTCACTCTCTTGGTACGTTCAAGTCCTCTAACCAAATGATCCTAGTTAGGAGTAGGATAATTTAAACCATATGTTAAACCAGTTCCAGAAGGATGCCTTTGTGGAAATATGTTGTATTACTCAATATTGCTAGTTCATGAAAGAAAATGTTAGTATAATAAAATATATTTTAGGAACTCACCACTCTTCTAAGTGTTTCACTCAAATTTTCACTTGTGTATCACACTTATAGGGTTTTTTTTCTTGAATGTGCTCTCTTGCCTTTGTCACTCAAATTCCCTTTAGCGCTTGGCAAAGAACTCCAGTAGCTTAAGCAAAGAGTGAACAAACAATGTGAAAAATGTTGCGAGATCTAAATCTTGACTCAAGAGATCGAAGAAAATACAAAACTCTAGACAAAACTTCAAAGTATTTTAAAGACAAAAAAAAAAGAAAATTAAAATTAGAAAATAATAGGACTACCAAAGAGAGTTAAAGGAGACAACACGAAGACTTTAAGAAAAAGATTGATTGCAATCAATAAACCACAAATAAAATTGCAACAAAAATTTATGTTGAACTCCCCTTTTTGTTTTTTTTGGATCCTTACTTTTTTTTTTTTTGTTTTCTTCTGACTTTGATCCACAATTTTATTATTATTATTTTTTTTGTAGTTCAACACACAAACAAACTAAACATTTTTTCCTTCAAACTCCCAGACTCATGTAAATCAATGTAAGTGCCCTTACAAATCCCAAAACACAAAAATAAATAATTTTTACAAATCAAATGTAGAAATACATAATTTAAACGGAGAACGAAAAAGGAAAATATATGAAAAATAAAAAATTTTACGAAATTGGATAAAACCTTAGGGGTTTTACTCCTTAAAAAAATGAAACAAACAAAATTTAAAAACAAAACACAAAACAAATAGTCATTGAAAAATTTTAGTTTTTTTTTTCATATGACAAAAAAATAACAAAAGAGGAAATTCAAACCAGAAGCTTGCTCTAGATACCAGATGATACAATCCTATCCAAGAAATAGTACGATCGTTTCTGAGGCACGACACGAATAAATCAGAGAAGAATGCGAAATAAGACAGAGATGGAGGACGTCACAATCTAGCAGATTGATAAGTCAAGTGAAGATTCGTCACAAAGATGTTAATCTTTGATAAGAACCATAGGCCTAAGCCAAGAACAAAGATAATCCTCTCTTTAATGAAATCAAATTCAATATATAACTAAAAAGTGTCTACATCGATTTTTGGTACTTCTATTTATAAGCACATAAGTTCAAGAAAATCTCAGAACCCTACATGAAGACCCCAAGCCCAAAACATAAAAACATAAACTAATAAATAAAATAAAACCCAAAGCCCAAAAACATAGAACATAACTAATTTCTAAAAGAAAACCTAAAGGTTCATCTTCAAGTTCTTCTTGTATAGAATCTTGGGATAGTCCTTTATCAGCTATATAAAGTCATCTTCAAGAAGAAGACTTTGAGTTGCAGAATAAATAGCTTTGTATTAAGCTTTGTATTATTTGTCTTCATTTAGGAAACTAATAGAGTACTTAACTTTGTCAACGTCAAAAGACGTAACTCCTTCCCAATGAGTGAAACCTGTGATGTGTTGATCATGAACACATTTTCTTTGCCTCAAGCTAAGATTGACTTATTGAAAGAATAATCTTTTTAAGTCATAAGTGAATTGTTGTTGAAAGAATAATCTTGTTAAGCCAAGAATGACTACATTTATGAAATAATCATCATATAGAATTAGCCAATATTGATTACGATTCAAAAGAATACTTGATTGTACTTTGTAACATGAGTGTCTGGTGAAAATTGACTCGTTGGTCAATAATTGGATATAATTTACACTATTAAATAAATCAACATAAAATTTTGAGTGGTCTTTCCTTCCCTTTCCTAATATGTTACGTTGCATGATATTTTGTTTGTTAGCCAAAGAACCAGAGGCACTTGTATTACTCTACTTAAAGTGGTGCAATTCTTGTGATTATGAGATTGAGATGAGAGAGCAAGGCTAGACTCATCATAATGATGCATGAAAAGGGGTTGCCTACCAAAAACTTAGTAATACATTTTTTTAATACAATTTTAATATATTGTTTTAGGTAGTATGTTGTATCTTTTCTTTTCCTTAATTTCTTTTGTTTATTTAACTTATTTTGTTCATGTTTTCCTTTTGACTCGGTTGAGAATTTTGCTAACGATATAAAAATTTGATTTTAGATTAAAGTCTTAGTTAAATGGGTAGATTCAATCCATGTTTAAGGGAAAACTACAAAATGGTATAAAAAGTTATAACCTAAACTAAAGCTTAGAAGGTGTTACATCATTCACTTGTCTTTATATAGCCTCGTCTAACCTCTTATTGTTTCATGGGTATAAATTGATTGCATGGTTAATCTAATTTGAGTCTCGCTTATGTGTTTTCAATATGTCTTTGTTATTTTGTTTTCTTTGTCGTAAAAGTATTAAGATTTCTCAACAATTTTAAATAAGCTTATCATTGAATTGATTTGAGACTTGCCAACACAAATGTTAAGTGTTGTTAATTTTTACCTTGGAAGCACAATTAAATTTGTATCTTAAAAGAAAAAAAATTTCACAATGAAAAATATAATAGACACTATAAGAACATTCTTAACCAAATAGGCAAAGGAAAAGTGAAAAATTATTTGGTTTAAAGTGTTAGATTCAAGTTTCCTTAAATCAACAAATATTAGACACCACCTTTTATTGTGAGATTAGCTAAATTAAATCATTATAATTTGTGTGAGTTTCAATGATTTACTTTTTCCATTTTGTTTTAGTATGAATATTGTGGTTATTTTAATTACTTATTTATCTAATTTGATAGCCCTTTTATACTTTTCTTTTCTTTTTTTTAATGCTTTTGTCAGCATTTTCACTTTTCTTTTTGTCAAGTTTCTTCTCTTTATCATTTTAGTTTCTCTTTAAATTTTAATAAAAAATTCTACAATTGTTTAGTGATTTGTTTGTATTTCAATTATGTCCACATGGTAGTTGTGGAGATACACTTATGTAGAAAACTACATGAGAGATTCAACCATAAGTGTATGATTGCATCTATATGGATGCGAGAGATGCGCTAATATAGAAATTTGGTTAGATTTTCATCTATATAAGTGTGATTATGCACACAAAGAGGTCAGAGATGCATTATTAATAAAAATTCTATTGAAAATCAAATAAAACAGTATAAGTTAGATATGAAGAAGTCACTTTGTACCTCATTGAAAATATAGCTGAAAGAATTTGTTTAGTGTGCTCGAAATAGTATCTGTTTCTTCTATTTGTTTGTTCCTTCATTGGTATTTTTTTGGTATTTTTTTTATGTTTAATTACTTTTTTAATTTTTATTTTTGTTGAAAAATGTTAAGTTGGTCCTTTAATTTTTTTAGTCTTAATTTTTGAAAAAATTATTATAATTTGATTATTGTCATTAAATTTCTTGAAATAGATTAAAAAATTTTGTCAAAATTGACATTAAAATTAAGTTAATTACATCAATAAAACAAATCATCCTTATTAATAGTTTCAATTTTGAAAACGGAAATTTAATTCATTTCAAAAAATTTAATACAAATAACTAAATACATCAATTTTAAAAAAATTAGCATCGAAACTAGAAACACACTGAAAGATCAATTTGATATTTTTAACAAAAATAGAAAAAAAAAATTAAACCCTTTTTTATAAAGTCTGATACTTTTCCAAACAAGTATTTTACAATAAAAAGAGACAAATACATCAATACAGAAGTATGTATGTAAGAAAAAGTTTTGTAGAATTTATCAAATGATTAGCATGTGGGCTTATAATTAAAACATCCACCTCATTTCATTCCCCATTTAATCGATGAAGATGTACAATATAATATATACCATGCAAAAGATGCATCAATGTGACCAATAAGATATAATTATCACGTTACACTATAGTTAAACTTAGCCTACGATATAAATCTTTAATGAAATATAACAATTAAATCATTTACATCAAAATGGGTTAACTGTGCAATCTATAATTCTGATGTCATTTATAAAATGTTCAATAATTTCTAACGTTATTAATTCGACAGTCATTAATTTTCCATGAAGTATGTAACTGAAGATTAATACTAATTGGATGGAAGCTCTAAAGAATGTAAGGCTTTTTTGCGTGTCATACCATAGGATATTGGATAAAACCAATAGATATATCAAATGGGGCAAAATAAAATATGTTAAAGATAAACATTAAATATATAGAGAATTGGTTGGGTAGATAAGAGAAAAGTGAACATTTTCTTTAAATATATAAAAAGGTTTACTTTTATTTCATGATTAGTGTGAAATGTTTTTTTATATTAGGAAGTAGAGTGTTTGTATACATGTTCTTCAAAAGGATGAAATCATTGTATCATATTGTAATTTCCAAGAAAAAAAAGAAGAGTTTTGAATGAGATTATTTGAGTACAAAATAGATGTATAATAAATATATTAGTTGTATGATTACAGTTTCTTTGGTAGAGATATTGTTATAAAAATGTTGGAATCTATACTAATAAAAATAATATAAACAATAAATAAATATGGTTAGATTGTTAAACTATTATATGTTGAATTGATATAAAATATATAATTAAACGATAATTAAATTTTTACTATAAAAAATGTTAATATAATTAGGTATAAACATTTTCAAAGGGAGTTAGTTAGGAAGCACAAAGCTTAGATGCAGAAAAAAGAAAAACATCAGAAAAAAGAAAAATGAAAAAAGGAAAACATCAGAAAAAAGAAAAAGGAAAAAAGGAAAACATCAGAAAAATGAAAAATGGAAAACATCAGAAAAAAGAAAAATGGCCCATGCAGGTCTCGAACCTGCGACCTTCGCGTTATTAGCACGACGCTCTAACCAGCTGAGCTAATAGGCCACGCTATTTTATTTTTATGTTTTTACTTAAACTCCAAATTGTAGAAAGAGAAAATGATATGTTAAATTTCCTTGGTTTGAACGAATATTACTGTTATCTTCTGCATTATAATCAATTAAGTCTGAAATATTTGAATGAAGATCAATTTTAATAATTAAAGTTTATTTATGTAGTGAAGAAATTTGTGAAAAAGGGTTTACTTTTCTTTTTTAATTTGATGAATAAAATTTTGTAAAAGAACGACAGAATATAGATATATTAATTAATATACATAATCCATCAGTGCTTCGTTTCTATATCTTTTGTAGTATTTGTTTAAGGTATTTTCATCTGCGAGAAATAAATTATATATTGTATATTGTTTAGTTGGTCTATTATTTGAATATATATTTATGTATTACTATATTTTTCTATCTTTTATTATATGTAATTTTTTTTTCTATATTATGTGAAAAGAACAAATCTTTAATAATGAAATAACACATAAATATAGATTAAAATACAAAAAATCTAAAAAAGGTATATATATATATATATATATATATATATATATATATATATATATATATAATATTATTCACTTAAGATTACTTAAAAAATAAATTAAATGCTTTTTATTTGACTGAACAAAAGAAATCATATGGTACTGGTGTAAAGAATGAGTGACTGAGTTATTATTCGTTAGTTATGTTTCAGTTTTAATGATATAAAACATTTATGAAAAGTAGAAATTTAAGACTTTCTTAATTTCCTTAATGAAAACAGTTAAGAGAAAACTAAGAGCATTTAATGTTTTTAATTAAATATATTTTTAATTCTTAAATTTGAACATAAAATTAAAATTGAGATTTGTGCGGTATTTAAAATTTTTAATGTGTCAAATGATATTTTGAGTTAACTTTTGAATTGTATATAATTTGGACACATCCTAACTTAAATATTAGTTTAAATGATCGTTTAACACGTAAAAAATCATTAACATCATCGACTTAAAAAAAATTATCCACTCATTTTGTTAAATTTGAAAAGCAAAATATATTAAAATTTATATAAAAACCAATTTCAATTTTGCAATCAAATATAAAAATTAAAAACATATTTAACTCAGTATTTTTTAACATTAGGTAAATGTTTGGAGAAATATTTAAATAAAATAGTTTTTATAAAATAAAGGTAATACTCATCATGTTGGGTTTTGAAGGAGGGAAAAGATGAAGATCCTATTGAAAAATCAATCCCAATGCAAGCTTGGAATCAGATTCACACGGGATAGTTTTGATCGTTTTGATTTATTAAGTAATGTAATGGAGTTAAATAATATGTCATTAGTAAATTAAATTACAAAAATAATTAATTTCTCTTTTAAAAAAATTAATTACAAATTAGAAGATATAATTATTGTAAATTCGATTGCTAAAATTATTTGTTTTATATTAACATAAACTACTTATATCTTTACTTTTAATATTAACATAAACTAAACATTGGCAAAACAGTCACAAAATTATACATATGAGTAAAGAAAGGATAAATATTATTTTTAAGGCTTGCAAGAAGAATAAGCAGATAATTTTCGATTACGTATAATTAGTGTTTCAAAGAAAGCTGTAGACTGTAAAATAAGTGATTCTCGTATATTTTTTTGAAGGATAAAAAGTTATATATATATATATATATATATATATATATAT
>Ga0214545_1010599_pt1 | contig 13265 bp, 7 predicted proteins | sample CNSS4metaG_FD_160064 | JGI IMG/M metagenome (GOLD analysis project Ga0214545, IMG submission 160064) | Root nodule microbial communities from cowpea collected in UCLA plant growth center, Los Angeles, California, USA - CNSS4 | ecosystem: Host-associated > Plants > Roots > Nodule | place: USA... | reverse complement strand
GGACAATATTACGTGCACAAGATCTCTGGATTCAGAATTCTCGCAAATGAAACAAGTAACCCCCCATCTGTTTTCAAACCCACATTTATAGTCCACGATCCCAAACGACGAAAATCTTCCCGCCAAAATAATACCCCAGACCAATCGACACTATCATCACGAAGGATATGACACTTCAAAACGACGGCGCCAAAACTTTTTCGATTTGACCAACTGACACCCCTTCACCTACCTTCTGACGGTTACAACTTCTTAGCCTTAACACTGTTCACCATACTTAAAGGCTGGGGGACTGGTGTATCACACCTAGCCGGTTCCGCTAGCATATTAACACATATCACCCTTGACCGACAACTCATATCGGACAAGGCTGGAGGACTAGTGTACCACACCTAGCCAAACTCGACCAAATAAGTAAACAATGTGCACATCAAGGCAGCCAAGTATCCAGCCTAGGCCGACTTAGCCTAACTTATACCAGTCTTGACCTAAACTAAACATCTAAAGGGACAACCTACACCAACATAAGCCATCAAGACAAATAGCCGACCTAGACCGACTACTCCAGCATATCCACTAAGTTTAGAACCTAGGTCGACCACTCTAATGAACTCAACATAATGGAAGCGTCCGCGTCCAATAAACCTTAAGGGCCTGGGTTAGGGCCCTGACCCACTCACAAGCCCTACCTAGAGCCTAAGTCAAGGCTCAGCCCATGGAATGGTCAAACGTCATTAATGCTCTATAAATACACGTGGACCCCATCATTTAAAGGGACGCATTCATTAATCACTGATTTGACTCTCTGAGAACTTTGACTTACTTGAGCTTCAGAGATTTTTCTGCAGGTAACCCCTCCTGGGTTCAAGCTGACATGTGTCGATCAGAGAGAGACCAACCGAAGAGATAGCGGACTACTTGGTAAGGTGACGTTTGTGCCTAACTTATCTTATTTGTTCTGCAGGAACATAATTCCTTATATATATATATATATATATATATATATATATATATATATATATATATATATATAATACTTCACATATTATTTAATAAAAGTATATTATATTATTTTTATAAACTACATAAAAAAAAGTATAATTTAATTAAGCAACGAAACAACTCTTTTAAAAGTATTTTAAGAATGAAAAGCACAATTTAATAACCCGTAAATTTCATATTCACAACCTTTTGAAAATTTGAACCTTCTAAGATAAGTTCAAAGTTATGGTTCTGCCATTCTTTGGCAGGTCAGAACACTTAATACCTGGTAAAAGAAAGTTGAATGAATCAATAATGTATTTGAGAGTGAATCTCTGCGTGAGGGGTTCTACCTGCTCCTTTCCAGAAGACCTACGTGAGTAGCCCTTTAAAGCATCCAAAACTAAATCTAATTTTCACGTGTTTAACTATGTTTTTTTCTCTCTCTCTCTCTAAAGTTTCTGTACGTTTGGTATTTAAACAATTCTTTTAACATTTTTTTTGTATGCTTTTCTTTTATTAATAATCTTGGTTTCGGTTGTTAAACAATATTCTATCCGATCATTTTTAACTGTCATATTTTTATAATCTTTACTTTATTTAATTGTAATTTTTAAACTTTAAGACAATATTGATATTCTTTTATAATACATATCATTATGTTTCACTTGACTCCAATTCAGGAATAGTGAAAATTTTGTGGTGATTTTGACATATCTAACTCTTAAACCAATTTGACATTTAATTATTCATAATTCTTACGAATTTTCTTAAACTAACGCAGACGAAAGCAACACATAAGGAGGCAAGTTTATTTAATTTCATTGACTCCATTTTGATGTTAACATATACATCTACGTAATTAGAACGTTCCTATATTGAGAAAATGAAATTAACGATAAAAATTGAAATAAAATTAAATTTTTTTATAAATTTAAATTATTTCTTTTAATCCAAACCTCTTACCTTATAAATTAATTTTAAAAATTAAATTAGATTTAAAATTTACTTTATAACAACAAATAATATATTAATTATTTTTGAATTAATAATTTTTCACCATTGATACGAAAAATCTAGTAATTGAATCTTATAAAGAGAGAATAAATTTTATTAAGGATTTTTCACTCATATCCTTGATAATGTAATATTAATAAGTGTCATTGTAATATTTTTTTAATTACATCATTTATCTTACTTATTCCACATTTTTCTCTCTTTTATCTGGTATAGATTTTCTGATATAATCTTTTTTTTTATATTGTCATTCCGTTAAACTTTAATTGGTGTTAACATATTAATTTTTTTAATATATTCTAAAACATTAGAACTAGTATACATTAATATATTTAAAAAAAATCAAATTCCTCAATTCATTTTATACATCATAGAAAGATAAAGTAGAATTAACATGTCTGTGGTCATAACATTTAGTAATGGAATAATAATAATGAAACTTTCACACACTCTTCTTAAACTATATTTTAAAGAAGAAAACAAAAAAATGACTGTGGATTACAGCAACATTACAATCATCATTAAACATGCTAATGATATGACATAAATGCTTTTTTTTTCTTTTCTAAGCTCATGCTTAAATTTGTCCATATATTATGATTGAAATTTCTTGGTCATTTTCTTGGTATATCTATGTTCAGACCATTCTCATATACTTTTAACCTGGACAAAATCCGTGAGCAATAAGAAGAGAAGTTGCAAATGGAAACACATTGGTGGGAAACAGGTTGTTGAAGGTGAAAGAAAAACAAAAGCAATTATGAAAGACAACCTAAGATTTAGTTTTAAAATCCTCATTTGGGTACATAGTTTGACTACTACACTTTTTCTCCCCAAAGCAGAGTCATAAATACACGCAAAGAATATCATTTTTCTTCTTGCAACGTGCAAAACCAGCAGAAAATCGTTAGTGTATAGACAAACGCAGGATTTGGTTGGAGGTGACATGACATCACAAACCGATTTTTACCTCCACCAAATACAATGTACAGACAAAACATACACCAAATCATAATATTTAATTTCACATCCAAATTGGAAAATCAGAATAAATTTTAATACTTAGAAAAAGATAAAAAGTAATTTAGTGAATATAAGATGAATGTAAGAGTTTATTGAATATGAAAATATTAGTATCTTTCATAAGAAAATATTAAATTTTATAGTTTTAGTAGGATCGGGAATAAAATATGAAACGAAACACGTATAACATATAACCCAGAAAAGAACCAACCAAAACAAATCGAGAATGTACAAAAAGAAAATTGAAATTACCATTCGGTTGCAATTTTTCAAAACATGGTCACCGAAATCACAATTTAATCAACACATTAACCAAGATTAAAACTAGTGATCTGGCTTAATTAACCGATTATTAGGATCCAATTCTTGCACTGAAGTGATGCATCCCAGGGTTGAAGCCCAAGCACCCCAACAAACCCTGTTTGTAAGGCAACAATGTTTTCTTCTTCATCTCCACAGAAGCGGCCCGGTTCACCGTGTAATGCAACTCGTGAGCCGAAACCGGTCCTCTCCGTCTCGAAACCGAACCGGAACTCTCCGCGGACCGGAAGCTCAGGTTCCGCACATCCTCCTGCGCTGTCGTTTTCGACAGAACCGCGTACTTCCGAAGAGGATCCTTGTCGGAAGCCCTTCCCTCCGAAGCGCTTCGGAACAGCAGAAAATCCTTGAGCCGCCACTTTCGGTACCCTTTCCCGAAAGAAATCGACGACAAAAACGAGGAATGGGAAACGGTCTCCGAGGCCTTGTTGATACTTTTTTCAGTTGAAGATACCGAATTAACGTCGATGTCATCACTGTTGGTTTCAGGTTCTCTGCGTACTGATATGGCAGAAGAAGTGGAAAACGACAACGACCTTTCTCTGATTCTTCTACGTTCTGATAAAGACGGCGACGAGAGCGGTGACAGTGATGATGACATGTTATCTGTTCTTTGGGATGGGATTTTGCTTTTGTCTGAGGTTGTAACGGAGGAAGGTAAAGAGGGTTTCAAAGGTCTGATCTTTCCGCCGAGAAAGAGTTCGTCTGCAGAAAGAGAAGGCCTTTGAACATGACTACCGAAGTCGAATTCAAATTCATCTTCAGTTGTTGTGAGAGCGGAAGCAGAGGAGTGTCTTCTGGTGGGGCTGGTGGGGGCACTGAAGAAGAAGTTGGCAAAGCGTTGAGGGCTAGAAGGTGCGGTGATGTAAGGGGAGGAGCAGCTGCTATCGAAGTTGAAATCCATGGAAGAAGAAGGTGGTGGTGGTGGAAGAGGAGGAGGAGGAGGAGGAGGAACTGCCACCACCACTTCCATGATGGTGTTGTTTTGTAATTGGGATTGAGTTTGGAGAAATGGGTGGAGGGTGTGGAATGAGGGTATAAATATATGGAGACAGAGGCAGGGTAAGGAAGGAGAGAGGAAGATGAATGAAGGGTGGAAATTTGACTCTTGTGAATGATTTTGGTCATTACAAAATAGTAGCCACCTTTTTGTTGGATTTTTGTTATATTTTTATGTTTCTATCTTTTCTAATTTTGAGATTTGTCAATGACATGTTAGTTAGTAACAAATTGTGTGGGTCTTAAATGGTGTGTTCTTACAAAAGAAAACTAATGAAATTATCCAAAATAAAACAGTGATTAAACATCAAGTTAATTTTTACGTCTAAAAGTCGAGGTTAGTAATAACTTAAATATATTGTTATCTTTTAATCTTTCTATGTGTAGTTTAAGGATAAAATCGTATATCAGATTTTAACAATTACAGTACTATAAATATTTTTATTGACTATATAACAATACTATCTTAATGGAATTAAGACTGAAAAAAAAGTAGTGATTTTTTTTTTTTATTTGGGAATAGGCGAAGCAGAAGAGAATTGTAAACCACTTTGTTTTCTTATTCCGGCGAAGAAAAAAATTGTGAGTGGCGTGAACAAACATGGCCATTACTTCAGCAATAGGCTTGATATGTAAATTGTTTTGGTCAATAAATGGCAAACGGTATTCCAGAAGCAGTAGTTAATTATTTTATTAAAAGGATATAATCAATTTGGCATGTGTGAAATATATTATTGTATGACTTTGCTTGGTTTAATTCATGAAAAATAGTGACAGTGGATCTAGAAGAGGAGACAATTTGAAGAGACAGAGAAAGACACTTGTAATTTAATTTTCCTTCTTTATTCAGAAAAATAAAATTAAAATTCAACAGGTGTAATTGAAAGTTGAGATAATGGGGTGGTTCAAATTTGAAGAAAATTTATACCGTTGAAATTAAAGAGAATGCTCCCAAAAGAACTGAAAACGTAAAGATGTAAGAGATTCGCAAAGTGCATTGAGAATGGTTTTATTTTAAGATATAAAATAAATGTGGTGATTAAAGTTTTAAGAAAATTGCGTTGAAAGTAAAGAGCACCTGGTGAAGAAGGAAGAAAATAAAGACGCAAGAGAAAGACAAAAGAAAACGCTTTTGATTGTTTCTTTCATCGATTTATAACACTGAGGTTACCGTTTTGAACGTCACTACGAAAGAAAGCTCATCACCGGAATCAATAATGTGACTTAAATATTCTCATATTTATTAGTAGAACTGTATATTTCTATTATAAAATATTCAATCTTATCTTTTGGATAAGTCCAACAAGTTTCTACAAAATTAATCACATTTCCTTTCATTTTAGGTCACCAGAAATATTTTTTCAAATCTTGATATGTCTTAGTAATATTATAGATGCAAAACTAAGTCCTCTTCTGGAATAGCTTTCTTTATCTCATCATCTCCTAATACACGTGTTAATCCTCGTAATATCATTTGTATCAAATTATTTTTTTTAACATGCATTTAGTATCCAAGCTATTTTCTTTTATCATGTTAAGGAAATTATTAGTGGTGACTAACATTTTACAACTAATTAATATGATAAATTCCGGGAAGGGTGGGATATAATCAATGAACACGAAATTAACGAATACCCTTTTGGTTTGGCTTTTCATTCGAGGTGTGCAGAATTGAGATTAGAAATTTGGAACGTGATCTCTTACGATGCCGATTTTATATGGGACATGACATGGACTTCTTTCTCTATCAATCTCATATTTGAGATAAGAAATTAACTCTATCATTACCCGATCTAACATTATTAGCAAAAAAACTAATTTATTTTTATTTAAAATATATATGGTTCAATTTGGTAAAAGAAAACTAAAAACAAAAATAATCATCAACTTAAATATACGATCAAATTATTAATTAAATTTTAAATTTTTATTACCTTGACCTTTTCTATATAAAAAAGAAATTCGGAAATAATCATATGAATAACAACCTCTTTAATTCCACAACTTATCTGGACAACTATAACATGATGATTTTTTAACTACTATTATCTATAGTAATATATAATGACCCATATAATATATATAAATTAATTTTTAAATTGTAATATAAATTCACAAGAGAGAGTATTAATTTAAAGAGAATAAATAAGTTAACGTAGGGATTTTCTTGGAATATATTACGACTTTATAAATCAAATATTGTAATGATAAGTGATAAGTATTAATAGATTATTCTAAAGTATCAGACATGGATACATGTTGAATACAGATACGTGTTAAACACAAATACATGTTAGATATGTATACGTGACCTAAATTGAAGTATTGGTATGAATATATAGTAAAAACCCAAAATGAAAAGAAACTACAAAAAGAGTAAAAACATTGTTCATATATTTACAAAAAAAAAGAAACAAGTGTTCATATTTTTAAATAAAATACAACTTTAAGTATTTAAAATTTATAAATTTTTAATATATTAAAAAATATTATGTATTTGAATATTTTATTTTTATGTAATAAATATTTTTATATAAAATAAAAATATATATATTTATTTATAAAAATATTATAAAAAGTATAATAAAATATTACATCTAAAATTTTCACTATTATTGAAATAAACTTATTAATATAGTAACCATTAAAACCGTCTCTACGTAGAAAAAAAGATTTGTAAAAGCTTTTACTGTACATTCACTGTAGAGAGAAGCGTATCGGATCTTGAAGACGGTGCAGAAATGTCATGATATTTATCATTTGCTTTTCAAATTATTTATTAAGTAAGACCTTGAAGTTGAATTTATATTAAAAGCTATTTACGGTAAAATTATAAAAATTATTTATATTTAATTTTATAGTCTATATTATTTATACAAAAAATTTATTTGTTCGTACACAAATTTTTCCAATCTTATCCTTTAATCATTATTTCAAACTAAAATAATTATATTTTCACTTTTATTACCATTAATATAAATTTAATTATTTTATAAAATAAATTTTTTATTTTACCATTTTATCCTTTTAATAACTACATTTTAAAATTAAATAATTATTTATATTAAAAAATATTTAACAATAAAAATTAAACAAATTATTTATTTTTATAATTATTTTTAATAAAAAATATTTTATAGTTTAATTTTTCTTAAAAGACCACATGTGCGCATACTGGTATATATAATAGCAAAACTTCTATTACTACACAATATATTCTCTTTGGTATTTTACATTAAATCAATATTATGAAAAATTAAAAAAAATTGATTTCTTTTTTCCAGTTGTTCGTTAGACTCACAAATTTTCAGTGTAGTCCTTTCAACATCAATTCATCTCCATAATTTTTATATAGAGGTTAATAATGACCCAAATTTTAGGTAACGAATCAATACAATATGTTTGAAAGTATGTTCCAAAATTGAAGATTATCATTGATCAAATTAACTCAATTTAAATATAAAAGGGACCGATACTAGACGGAATAACTTCAGTTTCATTTACAACTGAAATTTAAATATTTTACTTTATAATTTTTCCATAGTAAACATCACGTAAAATATTCATTTCAAAATCAATGATAATAAGTTATTTGGTCAATTGTATTATATATATATATACTAATACTCCAATATACTTTTCCTTAAGTTTAATTTCCATTTATTTGTGGATAAATTATTTTCCCATTGTAAGTATGCTTTAATTTTACGTTTCATCATTAGATATATATATTTTTCAATAATATTTATTTTATCAATTTTTAATAATGGGAGCAATGCGTATTTTAATTTAATAATTAAACTTCATCAAGCATTTTGTATCCTAATTATGGTATTGTGTTTGGAAGCCATTGATGTTGTTGAAATAGTATGATTAATCACAGTCAAAGCACTAGAAAACAAAAACATAATTAAACAGGTTCATAAGATGTTGACCATTTTCCATGATGATTCACCAACCCACAGGACAGAATTCTAGATTGTGGGAAAAGCTGGAAGATGATGATGTCTGTTTATATGTGTTCTTTCTACAGACATAAAAGTACTTCTGCTGTTTAACCATGTCGCTCATGATTGCAGGATTAATTCTGTTCAACCATTACGTACTTACAGTGTACTGTGCAAACTCTAATGCTTAATCATGTTCATCTTAGTTTTTTATTCGTAAAATATATAAGGACGCTTAACTGAACCCTTAACATTACATTCATCTTGTAAAAAAAATTATTTGAACGAGCATTCTTATATTTATTTGAATTAAATAAGTTTTAGATTTCTTAAAAAATATTTATATATATTTTCTTTTTAATAGTACGGTTGTTTTTAATTGATTTTTATTTTTAATTTATGGTCTCTCAACTTAATTTTTCCATTACAATAATTGATACATTGTTTTATCATATGAAGATGTATAACTATAAGATAACAAAAATAACTTGATATATAGATGATGCGTTTTTGGTTTTAACTAGCGGGTTACAATATAAAGAGTTCATAACACCAAGAGACTCATAAACGGAAGTTCATATAACCAAAATTCCTCTCATGGGTTAGTTTAAGAGCAATTTGGGAACCAGTTTTTAAAGTAAAATATATTCTTTGAAAACGAAAATGAAAGAAAAAATATCATTTAAATTTTATTTATACGCATGAAAAATTTTACCCAATCCAAATCCAAACCTAGGTCAGTATGTGCAAAGTTGGGTTAGGATTAGATTAAGTCAGACAAGACCAAGACCATGTCAAGTTAGGTTTAAGTCAAGTTGAACCAAGGCTGTCAAATAAGAGTGAGTCCAGTTGGATCCATACTAGGATAACATGGATAAGGTACAAGTCAGACACGTTTGAATAATATTGGAGTTGTGTCAAATCAAGTTAAATCAAGTTTAATTTGTACCAAGTTAGGTCAAGTTAAGAAGGGCCCAACTTAAGCCTAGTTAGACCGACATTGGCCAAGTTGAGCTAGACTTAACTTGGGCAAAGTTAGGTCAAGTTGAGTCCAACCTAGTACCCAACTAGGCTCATGTCAAGTTAGGAGAGGTTGAAACCATGTTAAGATGGTTCCAAGTTAGGTTGAGTCAAGATTAGATTGATTCTCATTGACTTCGTAAGTCTAAGACAAGTTAGGTTTAGGTCATACCGAGTTAGGTTGAGTCGAATTTGTATTAAGTCGATAGAGTTGAGCCAAACGAAATCTAATTTGGGCCAATTTAGGTCAAGTTGATATGAGCTTGATTCAAGTCAGTCAAGACATATGTTAAGTTGAATTGTGTCAGGTCTAGTTTATGTTGAACCAAACACAAGTCATTATAGGTAGGATTGAGTTAGGTACAAGTCAAGTAAGGTCAGGTCAGGACCATGTCAAGTTGGGTTGGTAGAGGTAGGTTGGACCTGTCAGATTTGAGACAACTTAAGTTTAACTCAGGCCAAGTTAAGTCGAGGTAGGTAGGGCCAAGTTAGATTGAGTTGAGACAAGCTCTACTCAAATTGGGTTGAATGTGTTTGAACAAATTGGGTTGGCTTTGTATCAAGCTGAGTTGGGCTTGATTTAGGTCATGTAAGTTAGATCGAGCTCACATCATCTTGAGTTAAGTCAAGCCCATATCAGGTTAAGTTCAGTCATGTTTGGGTCTGGCCAAATTTAGATCAAGCCATGTAAGATTATGCTGATAAGACTTTGACACAAGTCAAGAAATGTTGGATAAGGCTCAAGTATGGTCAAGTAAGGCTAGACATAGGTTGGTTTGGGTTAAGCCTAGTTCAAGAAAAGTTTAGCCAGACCAAGATTAAGCCAAGGTGGCATGGACCCAGGTTAGATCAAGTCAAGTTTGATCAAGGTCAGATGGAATCCTAATGAGGTAATATCAAATTGGTTTGGTCCAAGTCATGCAAAGATGGTTTGAGTATGCCTCAAGTGAAAATTGGGGTTAAATGGAATTTTATCAAACCCAAATTAATTTAAGTCTAAATTAGAAAATTTTAAGTAATAAAAATAAAATATTGTTATATTTGAACTAAAATGTGTTGATTTTACACCTTAATTTATGCTCCATATATCAGTAGCATTGAATACTACACAAGGACATATTTTAAATAACAAATTAACACGTATTGTAGATATTATTACAATTTTTTTGTTCGGGCTTTCTAAATTTAGTTTTTAAAAACTAGTTGTTTCTAAACATAATTTTTGTATTTTTTTTCTCAATATTATTTCAATTCTTGCCGTTTATAATTATAAAAGAAACTACCACTACAAGAAAATCTTTAGTTAGAAATTAATTTTAGAAGCAAAAAATAGTTAGTTACTATAGTGACCAATTTAGATTTTAATTTATAAAATTAAAAATTATTGATTACTAAAATAGTCACTATTATAAATAAAAAATTATAATTGGTCACTAAATTGGGCACTAATTAATTAGAAACCAATTCAGAAACTAAGCCATTTTGGTAGTCAAAACCAGGGTAGTTAATTTCAAAGACTAATTTAGTAACCAATTATAATTTTTTATTCGTAATAATGACTATTTTAATATCCAAATTTTTATTTTTATATATTAGCATTTAAGTTAATTACTATAATCACAAATCATTATTGGTCATGATCATTATTTAAATGGTTAAATATGTTTTTGGCTCCTTTACTCTCAGTGAAGTTTAGAATTAGTCCATTTTGAAACTTTGGACCAATTTAGTCCTTTTATCTTTCGAAATACATGGATTTAGTCCTTTTAATCAAATTTTGTTCGGTTTATTTGATGTTTCGTACAAATTTCAAGATTGTATTTGAGTTGTTTATACTGTAACGTTCCATTTAATTATTAAGCGAAATTAAAGGAAACGTCACGCGATAAAAGTATAGTAGCGTAGTCTTGGGGTCCTCAACACAACCCCTACAACTTGGGCACACCACGATGCCAACATAAACCATATACAATTCTAACAAGGAGTGTAGAGTAAGAAAGCATAAAACTATACAAGGGCCATGGCCCTAAAGAAAACATGAAGAAAACTCCAGCCCAGATGGCTAAGCAACGAAATCACCATTCCCTTGTTGACCACGAGAACTTCGCCCATCTGCTCCCATCAATCAAATTGATGATCATCGCAAGAAGAACAACCACATACAATACAACCATGCAACAAAACGGGTAAGCTAGAGCCAACACATATTCATCATACAGTCAAATACATTAACATCATTCCATATCCATATACAACCAAGCATGTTATGACTCCTCATTCAATACACTACGACTCGACTCGACTCATCCGGATACGTATAACTTAGTCGGATTCAGCGGATGCTTGCACTTGTGGTGGATACCCCTGCTCGACCCTGAGCTGCTCATCTCCGAGCTATGTGTTACAAGTGTTACGATGAATCAAATCTCCCTCACCACAAGGTTAGCCCTTAATGAATTTCAGGCCTCCTGCTACTCTCACCACAGGAGTCAGTCCGCTCTAAGTGAGACTAACTAGCCCCTTAGAGTGTCAGGATGCAGTCCTTACCTTGAATCCTTACCTGGTTATACAGATGGAGCACCACCATGGACACCTACTAACAGGGGCCATGGAATTATGTCCCGACCACTGAAGCGCAACCCCGAAAGTTTCACCTAGAGACCCCAAGGAATTATGCACTGACGCATACAGAACACAACCGCACAACCAAAATGATATTCACTACGCATGTATATGTTAATTGTACCACCCTTTAAGGCAACGCCTTTCATGTTCCAGGCCCAACACATTTCATCTCGTCATGTACCATTCATGTACCAAGGACTTCCAATTCATATCGTTATCATGCCTCTTTCATACCAACCCTTTCATTACAATCTCATGCAAAACTCATGTCAACCCTTTATACATAATTCACAACTTGCATTACTATATCATACTCACACATACCAAGCCTTTAGTACAAATACTCAAAACCAAGCCAGCATTATCCATACAAAACCAAGAAAAACATCCCACATTACACTGTCTCGCCCAGTACCTCGCTTAGGCTGGAGGGTCTCGCTCAGGCGAGTTCCCCCTCCGCCTAGGCGAGGGCACCAAACAGGAGCATGAACAACGTGGGATCTCGCTTAGGTGAGACCCCTCTCGTTTGGGCGAGTTATCTGCTCGCTCAAAAATAAAAGAGCTGGTCGCCTGGGCGACCTTGGGCGATAAAGGCTTGGGTGAGCCTCCGCCAGACTCGCTTAGGCGAGTTCGACTCGCCTGAGCGAAATTACCAGGTCTCGCCCTGGATTCACCTGCAACAGATACGATTTCCAACCCCTTTTCATCATACAAGATACCCCACGCACCACAAACAACGATTTATCCATACAAACATCCAGTATGCTCAAACAGATCAAAGGCAACCCAAAAACAGATTAAGAACAACTCAAACTCGAAACCCTAACTTCCCGTACCTGGAAAAAAGGTTAACAGAACTTCGACACGGGACCTCGGAGCACAACAACTTGAAAGACGGACTTGCACAACTGGCGAAACAGCGGAGGACACGATTATTTTCGGACTTTAATCGGTGGAAAACGAATGTAAAGCTTTATAAGGTAAGTACAGTAGGTTTAGAGTTACTTACTGTCGCAACCGAAATCGCGACGGGACGACGAACCGAAAAAAGAAAAAAATGGGTTTAAAAAAGATTTAGGAGTCGCCACCATAGTTATTCTGGAAAACTATGGAAAACCATAAAGAATAAGACAAGTCTGCGAAAAACCTGATTTTGGATCCGGGAGTCGGTTACGCGTAAGGAAGGTGTTAACACCCTACAGCGCCAGCCCAAGGGCGGTACCTTTAATTAAAAACGCAAAGTTGATGTGATTTTCAAAATATTAATATTCCCCGAAAATAACAAGACAAAGATGTTAAAAAGAAACAAAAATATTTTTTTAATTTTTTGGGCCC
>Ga0214545_1010595_pt1 | contig 13271 bp, 5 predicted proteins | sample CNSS4metaG_FD_160064 | JGI IMG/M metagenome (GOLD analysis project Ga0214545, IMG submission 160064) | Root nodule microbial communities from cowpea collected in UCLA plant growth center, Los Angeles, California, USA - CNSS4 | ecosystem: Host-associated > Plants > Roots > Nodule | place: USA... | reverse complement strand
TGGGTACGAGATTATACCCGTTACCCGGTGGGGATGGGGATGGGAAAAAAGTTTGATACCCGTTGGGTTTGGGTATGGGGATGAGGATGAATTTTTTATGCGGGGATGGGTATGGGATAGTGAAACCCGTCCCCGCCCCGCCCCGTTGCCATCCCTAATTATAACGACTAATTTAGATACCAATTTACAAAATTAAAAATTATTGGTTAGTAAAATAACCATTATTATGAATAAAAAAATATAATTGATGATTACATTGGCTATTAATTAATTAGAGACTAATTTAGAAACTAATTCATTTGTATCCAAAACTTTGGTAGCTAATTTTAAAGACTGATTTAGTCACCAATTATAAATTTTTATTCATAATAGTGACTATTTTAGTAGCCAATAATTTTTAATTTTGTAAATTGATATATAAATTGATCACTATAGTTATTAATAATTCTTTGGTCACTCAAATTGGTTATTATTTAAGAGTTTTATGGTATTAGGTTTTAATAAAATTGAATTTTAATGAGATAAAGAATAAAAAGTGTACAAGTAGCTACTATACATTCATTGCTTATTTTATTGAAAATCTTTTTTTTTTTAGATTTTTTTTATGTTTTCTTTATATTAAAGATGAAATGAATATTGTTGTGATGTTAGATTATATATAAGTACACTACAATATTTATTGATTTGTTAGGAAAATTAGAGAGGATAAATATTTTTCACTAATTTGTTGCTATTTAGCGAGGGATTAGCGAAAGAAAACATTCATCACTAATTTTTTGCTATTTAGTGAGTGAAAAATTTTTCTCACTAATTTGTTGCTAATTAGTGAGAGGTTTGTGAGGAAAAATATTTATCATTAATTTGTCGTTATTGAGCGAGGGATAAACTTTTCTCACTAATTTGTCACTATTTAGAGAGGGATAAATTTTCTCGCTAATTTGTCACTTATTAGCGAGATATTAGCGAGAAATTAACGAGTATTTAGCGAGAAAACATATTTATCACTAATTTGTCGCTATTTAGCGAGGGATATATTTTTCTCACTAATTTGTCGTTATTTAGCGAACGATAAACTTTTCTCACTAATTTTTCACTATTTAGTGAGGAATTGCAAAGGTAGATCAACAATGTCGCGAGTTTTAGTTTGGTCCAGTCGAAGGCCCAAAAGCAAATAAATTGTGTGGAAACAAAAAAAATTACCACAAAATGAGGATTTACCGTTGATTTTACCAAAGAATACGAAAATACCCTACCCAATTCCCTTTAAGGAAATACAACATGTTGCAAGGGAGGACAAGAAACCTGCACAAATGGGAATAGAGAAACCTCTAAAGCCTCTGAAGAATGGATTGCTTGTTCCAAATCTAGTTCCTATTGCCTATGAATTGTTTGAAGCTGGGAAGCTTTTGATCAAGGGTCTTGCCTAGCTCTTGCATCACATTCCTGCACATGGCTTTAGGTAGATTATATTATATTTTTTTGGTGAATGTCTTAGTTTCTTTGCATTTGTTTTATTGATACAAGAGTTATATTCTTACCAATTGAATTCATGCAACGAATGCTCAAAATTTCATGTAGCTCAAATTGGTCAAAACTTTCAGGTTGCTATGTTCCTCATGGTAGGGAGCGTCAGAGTTCTCATGCCTGGGTAAAGGGTTCTGTTAATGATATATTTGTCCCAATTGAGTCCTATCATCTTTTTGTTCCCTTTGGTAAGCGTATTAAACATGATACACAATTTGAATATAACCGGATTCCAGCCATTGTTAAGTTATGCATGCAAGCTGGTGTTGATATCCCAAAATATCCTTCACATCAAAGGACTAATCCCATACGAATGTTAGGAAAGAGTAAATGACAAAAGTGGAAATTTAGAGGAACCTAAACCATAGTGCTTTACGAACCCTTCTTCACTCAATCACTTTCATACTTACAGAGTCTCAAATGTCTCAAATGTCTACACAAATGTCTCAAATGAAGCAACATATGTAAACATAATTACATTTACAAACAAAATCTCAAAAGCAACTACAAATATAGTTACAAGCACAAATAGAGACACATGCATAATAGGTGCAAGCTCAACAGAAAGCACAAACAAATATGCATGCATAATTTCAAGCACAATTCCAAGCACAAATGCAAGCGCAAGTGGAAATGCAAACACAGATGAAGTTTTTTAAGACACAAATTTTTTATACATTAAAGATATCATCGGTACCATTAGTCAAGAAACATGAGGAGAACAAAATATGAAGATTATATTATTTTATTTTAATTTTAATCATGTAAGTTGACAATTGTTCTATTTGTGATGCTTAAAAGCTTTCATTATGTTCTTAACTTTGATTATTTTGAATGTGGTAAAATTTGACATGTTTCATATAAATTGGTTGGCAAGATTTATTATATTTTTACGTAATATTGATAATTAAATGCATTTTATAAGGTATAAAAATAGTAAGAGCAAGCAATATTTTGGCTTAATACAATTTCCTACGATTTTGCTAGGGATTAGCGATAGATTTACTATAACCACTTTGCTAGAGATTAACAAGGGATTTGCTACAACCACTTTGCTAGGAATTTGCTACAAATATTTTACTAGGGATTAACGAGAGATTTGCTACAACCACTTTGCTAGGGATTAGCTAGGGATTTGCTATAACTAGTTTGCTAGGAATTAGTTAGGAATTTGCTTCAAACATTTTGCTAGGAATTAGCTAGGAATTTGTACAAATATTTTGTTAAGGATTAGATACGAATTTGCTACAACTAGTTTGCTAGAGATTAACTACAACCAATTTGTTAGGGATTAGCAACATAGTAGTTTCCTCGCTAATTATTTATCTATGATTTAGCTATGATTCGGTTTCCTCGCTAAATCGTTTTGCGAGAGATTAGATAGGAATTGTTCCCCGCAAATATGGAATTTTGTTGTAGTATTTATAAATAAAGGATTTTATTTTTTGGGTGAATGCTAACTAAAATTAATATGAAAAGTAAATAAGTTTGTATCAAATTAACAAACACTAACTAAAATAAATAAGTTAATGTTAGTTAGTGACAGATATTGACAAAATTTATATATTTAATTATATAACCGATACAATAAAAATGAGCACAAAATTGAGTATAGCTAAACTATAAATATAAAAAAAATTAGACATGTCTAAAGAATTTTCTTCATTCTTTCAAATCCTTGAATTCATCAATAATTGAACTAGATATAAATGTTTCAATTACTTTAATTTTTCAATGTAAAGAAGTTCATCTTCCATTTTATTTTGAAATCTCATTTTAATAATCTTCATCGTAGAGAATAAACTTTTTATTGTAGCTGTAAAAATAAAAAAGAGTTAAAATAAGACGAATTAAACTATCAAATATAACATGTGAGAAATGAGAGAAGAAATAATGAGTGAATTTGTATTTAACTTCTTTATTTCTCAAAAGTCAAAAGAAAACATGAGAAAGTTAGAGATGAACACAATAAATAGGGAGATAAAATAAAAAAATATCTTAATAGTTTTTTTTATTTCTTGTTATATTTAATTTTATGTTTCCAAACTTTAATTCCAAAAATAAGAACCGCTATGAACGTTCAATTCATTAAAAGAGAGAAAAAATTGAAACTTGAACGTGACATCAGGTTCAAGAAAAATGACATGTTAAACCTTCATTGTGAATAAATTATTGTTAAGATGCATGAGCACAAGATAGAAGACGGATAAAAAAAAAAACTGAAAACAGAAGATGCAAAATTGCAATTTATCGTGCTTTAAAATTAAAATGAAAATTTTTATTTAAAGTTATTTAAACTTTATTTCATAATACTAGCGTAACTAACATTTTTATTTAAAAAAAATGCAATTTGTAGTACTTTTCATAATACTTTTAATTTAAGTACTTTTTTTAAAAAGTATCTTATTCTATTATATCCTATTTAAACTAATTTCATCATTTTATACATTTTTAAATTTTCTTTCGAATTCCGGTTTAAGAGTGATATTTCATAAGATTCATTTTTATCAAAATGTATGAAGAGTGTACATAATTAGAATAAATTTTAAATTTGAGAAAATACAATAGTTTTACTTAGGGATGTCAAAAAATTTCGTACCATACAGGGTATCTGCAGATAAAATTATAAAACCCGCAACAGGTAGGAAATGAATATCGTAAATGGATACCCGCGGATAACGAGTACGAGTATTTTTATTACCTGCATGTTAACGAGACATGTATGGGTATCATAGTATGTGTACCCATGGATACTCGTACCTACTATACTCTAATTTAAATTAAAAAAAAACATAATTAAAATATTAACATATTGAGTTTGAAAGAGTTATTTCTTTATCAATTAGTTTAAAAAAAATTAATTTCTTTGTAAACTATCATTCAACACTATTTAAATGGGTTATTTGGACTTTGTTTAAAATTTATGAATGTTATTTATTGTATTTTATTTGAATTTACGATTAAACTATGTTGTTAAATATTTATTTTAAATACCCGCAGGTACTCGTGGATATCGGTGAATATTAAAAAATTATGTGGATACCCGTATAACGGATACCTGACAGATATGGGTACGGATACAAGGCGGATATAGGCATGGCAAAAATACCCGTGTCCGCGGATAAAATCCGTGACAGATAGTTAATACCCGCGGGTAGCGAGTATTTATTACCCGTGGGTAGCGGGTATTATAAACGGGTCGGGTACGGGTATCATACTATCCGTACCCGCGGGTACCCGTTACCTGCAAAAAAATGAAAATGAAAATTTAATTTATATTTTATTAAGTTAAATTTAATTAAAATTAAAATTAGCAGTATATTTTATTATGTCAAATTTAATTATAATTAAAATTTAATTTAATTTTATATTTTATTTTTATAATTCTATATTAAAAGATTTATAAAATATAAATTTTTTAAATATTTGCGGGTATCGGGTATCCACGGGTACCCGCGAGTTTTAAAAATATCCGCCGATATTTTTTAAGCGGATACCCGACGGGTAAACGGACGGGTAACGGGCGAATTTTTTTGTGACGGGTCGGGTTGCGGGTAGGCACTATCCTGCCCGACCCGACCCGACCCGTTGCCATCTCTAAGCGGATAGGGTAAGGGAAGCTACTACCCCTACCCTATCCGTAGGTTGACATCCTAGTTGTACTTAAGAGCTAAAATAACAATTTATTAAATATTAAATGATGAAGTTGAAATATATTGTTATTTTTGCGGTAAATCAGTTTAAAAATAAATGAAATGGATAAAAGAGTAAAATAACATTTTAGAGAAACAATGAAAAAAATAGTATAAAAAATTTCTATTTTAAATATAAGATATTCTTTAATAATTTATAAATGACCCATTAGAAGCAAGAAAATGATAAAATAAAAAAATTAGAATAGACAAATTAGGTTAAAAATAAAAATAAATGGATAGAAAAGTAAAATAAATTCTACTAGCAAAATAAATAAAAATAAATAAAATAAAAAATAAAACAATAAATGTATAAAATATTAAAATAATTGTCATGCACATAAGGTAGTAAAATAAATATAAATAAAAAAGAAATTAAAAATATCAAATGATTAAAAAACTAACTTTTAGAACATTTATCAAACAAAATAAAATGGATAATAAAATAAAGGGTTAAATATGTTTTTGGTCCTTTAACTTTCAGTGAATTTTGAAATTAGTCCATTTCAAAACTTTTGACCAATTTAGTCCTTCATCTTTCGAAATATGTAGATTTAGTCATTTTAATCAAATTTTGTTAGATTTATTTGATGTTTCATTAATCAAAATAAAGGGTTAAACATTATCAGGATTGTATTTAAGTTGTTTATATTGTTTGACATATTTTTTCTTTAATGTTAAGTCAAATACTATTATGAAACGTGTTTGAAATGTCAAATAAACTTAACAAAATTTGATTAAAAGGACTAAATCCACGTATTTCGAAAGATGAATGACTAAATTGGTCCAAAGTTTCGAAATGGATTAATTCCAAAATTGACTAAAAGTTAAGGGACCAAAAACATATTTAACCTTAAAATAAATTTCTTAATATCTTCTTATATTATAATATATTATAATAGATAATAGATAATAAATATATAAAATAAATAATTTTTATAATTTTACTATAAGTAGTTAATTAAATTTTAAAACATAATTACTGTAAACAATTTAAAAGAAATAATATAAAAAATAATAATTTTTATAATTTTATTACAGGGAGTTAATTAAGTTCTAAAAAATAATTATACAATTTAATTGTAAAATAATAAGTTAATTAATTAAAATTTTTAAAAAATAATTATAAAATTTAAAAATAAAATAATAAATAATTTATATTAATAACGGTAAAATGGGTAAAAATATTTAAGATGATTAAAAAATTTATCTTCTTTATTATCTGAGGAATTTATTTAGTCGTTTGGTATCCATTTTCGTTCAGATGTATCAGTTTGGTACCCGCTTTTCAAATTTATCAATGAGTTTCAACTTTTAAAAAGTGTCTCAATTAGGTACTTTTTAGAGAAAAAAAAATTATTAATGCCGTTAACTTTATTCATGACTTGTATCACTAAATCTTAATATAAATATCAATACTTAATTTTGTAAGTCATTTTAAATATCAATACTGTTAATGATGTTAATAATTTTTGTCTGAAAGAGATTTAATTGAGATATCTTTTCAAAAGTTGTGACTCAATTTACACATTTTTAAAAGTGAATACCAAACTGACACATCTGAACGAAATTGGTATCATTCGACTAATTAAACCTTAATTGAGGTTCTAGTGGAAACACCCATGAGCTATGATTATACAAAAATAAAAAATTAATTATACTAATTATTATTAAAATAAAAATGTTATTAACTTTATAAAAAAGCATGTTCGTAAAATATAATTGTAAAAAAATACAAAATTTAAAAGATAATATAATTAATAAAATAAGTTAATAATTTATACTAATGTAAAATGGATACTAAAATGTGCATGTCTAAAAATTGTTATCGAAAATTTACCAAAAGTAATCCTCTTATGAATATATATATATATATATATATATATATATATATATATATATATATATATATATATATATAGATATATATAAATATATATATATATATATATATATATAGATATATATATATATTAGAAAACTGTTACCGAAAATTTATCAAGAGTAGTTCTCCTGTATGGACATAAGGATAGATAAATATTAGATTAAATATGTTTTTGGTTTCTTAACTTTTAATAAAAGTTGAAATTAGTCCCTTTTTAAAAATTTTGGATCAATTTAGTTCCCGATCTTTAAAAATACATAGATTTAAGTTGTGTTTTTTTAAAGGGATGATCTCAAGGAGAGGGAGAGGGAGAGGAACGGATTAGGTAGATTTAAAGGTGAAGTTGATGTTTCTTGGATAATGATTCATTGACTACTACAATTTGACTACTATATTATTCTTTGACGTGGAAATTCAATTTTGAATTTTTTTATTTGCAAAAGTGGGGGTGGCACGTGAGGAAGTGAGAAAGTTAGTGAAAGAGAAAACTAGAGAGTGGGAAGAGTGAGAGAAGAGAAACGACAATTTTCGTAGTGAGAAAAAGTGTGAAGAGTGAGAAAAATGAAGAGTGGTTTTCGTAAAACACTACAAAGCATCGAGAGTTAGGGTTGTGGACGACATAGAAAGGGGGAAGGAGAAGTGGTGAAGATGAGGAAACAAGTTTTTCGCTCATACCACCAAAGGAAGAAGAGTTGAAGGTGTTGTTGACGAAGGCGTCATTTCTTTCGCGTAGAGCAGGAAAAAAGGGTTAGACAAAATACGTGAAATATATTGTTTGAAGCTGGGAAGATCTCAAAGGATATATAATATGCTTTGGATAATATTTCACTTATGTAACTCATAAATATTTATTGTGTTTTATTTGTAAGGTGTTTAAATTTCACTTAAGGATTTAAACTTGTGATTTGTACTTTGAACTGTTTAACAGTATGTGGTTGGAGCAATGTAGTAGATGTATGGCATTGTTATTATTTTGTGCTCTTTTCTTTCCACTTAACCCATTGTCAATGAAAAAACAATAGTATATATGATAACTTTAGATGGAATGACAGGTGACCATTGACCTATTAACTAGTGACCTGCCTTAAATATTTTGTACAACAATATAACCACTGTTCTATTTTAAGGAAGTCCACAAGTAAAACACTTATAGTGTATTAGAAGATCTTAATAATATGTATGAAAGGAATATTTAATCCTAATAAAAATTGTTCTGAAATAATTGGTCCACAACTCCCACCTCATAGAAATGATAAGTGTGGGTTCAATAATTAGTGACCCCTTATGTATTACATGGAGATCTATCCTTTACTTTTTTCACAACAATATAAATTGTATTCTGTGGTTGAAGACTCACCATGTAAACTAGTAAAAGTGAATTACATCACCTTAATAATATCTATGGAAATATCTATGGAAAGTACTAATAAATATTGGTGTAATATACCTGTGAAAATGTATACTGCAGATTTAACAAGAGAAAGAATTAGATATGAGGAAAGCCACTATCCACTCACTGCTGCTGTCTAGCATTGAAGTTTAGTTTTACATTATCTGATTTAACTGTCTCAATTTCCTTTATTTCTTTTTCTTCTATAAATATACGGTTATTTTTGCTTACCTTTAATAATGTATTTAATCTTTCTTATATTTATATTTACAATCAAATCTTCTTAATCCAGTTAAATAACATTAAATAGTTTTAGAATTATTTTAGTAAATGGAAAATAAATAATTCTTTACAATTATAAAATATATTTTTTTTTAAAAGAAACAAATAATTTTATGACAAAAATATTTAAAATAGTCTTTTACTTTTAAACAGTTTTTAGGATTTTTTTTAATAGTAATTATGTTCAAAATTCTAATATTAAAATATGCATTATGTTCCTTTATAATCATAAATCATTTTTTATATAAATATTTTTTATAAAAAACAACTAATCTTATGATAATATTGAAAATAACTTCTTATTTTAAAAAATTAAGAAAATTCTATTTTTTTAATGAAATATTATGTTTTAAATTTATAATTATAATATTAAATAATTAATTTAAGCACACTTTTTAAAGATTTAAAATAAAAATAAATTATGTTGTTTTTTAAAATATTAAATTTAAAATGTTTGTGGTTTTTTTTTTATGAAAACTTCCCTAATTAAAAAAAAATCATAATATCGTATGAAAACTATAACAACCCAAAAAATAGAATATTTTTAAAATATTGGATTCCTACAATTTAAGTATATATTATGCAAACCTGGTCACATGGACAGAAGAAATATACACAAATATATCAATATAGTGTAATTAAAGTCTTCTCATCAAATTCCTTCAAAATACAAAACAAGACTAACAAAATACATGCAACATATGATCTATCTATCTATGTACATCACTTTCAAAAGCACTCTAAGTCACAACATTCAATCTATTAGTTAGTACCATCAACACATGTAACATTGTTTGCTCACCTCATAGAAACTATCATTAAGGCACAAACAACCATTAAATAAATGAGGGTAAGCTAATGATAGACTCAAGATTACAAATTACATGCACATGTAACAATTAAACAAAAATAAACATGTAAATAGTTAAAATTAGCTTTTCTCACTTGAGATAGAGAAACTTATTTTCTTATATTGTCCTCTAAAGCTCTAAAACACATAAGATCACCTTAACGACCGATCAAAACCCTGATTAGAGTTCTAAACATAACATCATGATCAAAGAACAATAAAGATTCACCAAAAACAACCTTGAGTCACATGCGTCACCCTAAGGCACACATGCAACCCAAGAGTTAAAATGCCTAAAATTTGGCAAAATAAAAACTTAGTTTGACTCTTTAATGGGATGGTTATATAAAACTCTTCCCTAGGAACACTCTTATTGTCTTTGATATTCAATCATATGAATGTTGAAATTAGAATCGAAAAAAACATATAAATGAAGTGTTTTTAGAAAGAATGTGATTTTTATAAAAAATGTACTCTCCTAGTCGTCCAATATTCAACCCGATTCATGAAAGTCTATAAACTTAATTAATATTTTATTAAGATATTTTTTATATTAAATATTTTGATAAGTCGATTAAGATATTTGTAAATGTTTTATGTATAAATAAGAGATTATCCTCCGAAATCAAAGAGAAAATATTCTTTCTGATCTTCAGTATACTTTTTATTTTACGTTAAATCAGAAAAGTTCTTAAAATTTTAAAATTTTGTTTTCGATAAAAAATATCAATTTTTTTGTCGAAATATTTGACGCCCACCGTAAACACTCGGTAAAACATATTACCAAGCCCTATCAGAAAAAAAAGAAAAGTGACCACACGATTGTGAGAAACCCTCCGGAGGCAGAAAATCACGCTTGAGAGAACGTTCCACCCGAACCCATCACCAGGAAATGCCGCAACGCCATCGACCATGAAAGCGGATTTGCTACCACTGATAGTGTTTTGTCCGCAAAAAAACGTGCCAGTGAACCCCAAATCGCGACTCCAAAACGCAAACCGATCAGAAGCATGTGGACCATAAACTTTCCCCAACACCATCCAATCCGTGATGGTCATCCTTATTCAACTGCTTCTGTGACCTATTACCGTCAACACGAATCCCCTTACATAGCAACCTTTACAAAGTCTGCCCGGAGCTCGATTTTGGGCGCCGAAGCCCTCATTCACCATGACCATGATCAAAGGCAAAAGGGCTTTGAAGCAGCAAATTTTGTGTTCGGATGGATGGAAAGTTGAATCAGGAATTCGTGCAATCCACCAAATCCCTTAAACACTGTAGGATTCGTGACCACGACTGCAGAAATTAAGGGAACCTATAATGAATATAACTACAAAAATCTCCGTTTGTGGCAGCTCAGCGACTACAACAAAATAATCTTCATCGATTTTGAGATCATCCTCCTCCGGAACAGTGAATACCTTCAAACAACACTTTCGGTGTATCGTGTATTGATGCGTCTTCGCGATGTCGTGGTTTCGCACAACGGAAGGGGCTAGAGGTTTCTGATAGAGGTGTTGGTAGAGTCGAAAGTGTCATAGGACGTGTTGAGTGAGAAACGAAAATTCTGGAAACTGCGACCACGATCTGAATAGTACCAAGAATTAAGGAAGGTTCATTTTCTTATGCTTTAATATTAAAATATATACACTTATTTTTCGGTAGCTATAATTAAATTTCAAACTAAACTTTTGCAAAAAAAAACCGTACACAGACTCCAGTGTATCTTGGCTTGTTTGATAAAAGTAAGTTACTTTTAAGTAAAATAATATTTGGAAAAATTAATTTTATTAAATAATACATAAAAATATGTCATTTTAAAAATACTTATAAAACTTTTTTATATGTAAGAATGATTTTTTTAAAATGTTATACAATTCGGAAATAACTTTTTATATGGCATTTTAGAAAATTTGATTTCACAAAACAATACCAAAAACAATATTTTAAAAAAATAATGAATATTTTACGTAAGAAAATCATTTATAAAACTTTTTTATGCATGGCAATTATTTATATTGATTTATAAATTTATTTCAATAAATATTATCATTGATATATATAATTTGAGTTATATTATGTGTATAACTAACCTTGATCTATGTTCAAAGTTCATTACTCATATCAATTCGACAAATCTCGAGCTCGGCTCAGGGGTTGTGAAGAGTCGTTAAAGCGACAAACCTCGAGCTCGGCTCAGGGCGGTTAAGAGTCGTTAAAATGACAAATCTCGAGCTCGGCTTGGGGACGGTGAAGAGCCGTTAAAGCAACAAACCTTGAGCTCGGCTCGGGGACGATGAATAGCCGTTAAAACGACAAACCTTGAGCTCGGCTCGGGGGCGGTGAAAAGCCTTAAAATGACAAACCTCGAGCTTGGCTCGGGGGCGGTGAAGAGTCGTCTAAAGCAATGATTAAAATTCATCTCGAGGACGGTGAAGAGTCGTTTAAAGCGACGATTAAAGCTCGTTTTGGGGCAATGAAGAACAGTCTTTATCGACGATTAAAGCTCGATTTGGGGCATTGAAGAGCAGTCTTGATCGACGATTAAAGCTTGACATAGGGCGATGAGGAGCAGTCTTGATCGACCCGATTCATGAAAGTCTATGCACCTAGTTGATATTTTATTAAGATATTTTTTATATGAGATATTTTGGTTAGTCAGTTAGGATATTTATAACTGTTTTGTCTATAAATAAGAGATTAACCCCAAGGTCAAGGGAAACTATTCTTTCCGACCCTCAGTGTACTTTTTATATTACTTTAAGTCATAAAACTTCTTAAAATTTTGTCTTTGGTAAAAAATATCAATTTTTTCTGGAACAAAAAGGAATTTTCCTTATTAAAAACTTTTGTAACTTAACCTTTTATTATTAAAATATTATAATGTTATCTTTTTATAAAAACCGTGACTGTTATAAAGTAACACTAGTGCAAAATTGCATTTTTACCTCGCCTTATAGGTCTCGGTTGGTAAGGAACCGAAGCATATAACGACGCGGTGGCATTTTTGCAATTTCAAGCAACTTTTATGCCTCGGTTCAAGAAAAGCCCGAAGCCAAAAGGTGTTATAGGCTTCGGTTTAAAAAAAACCGGTGCCAAAAGGTCCTTATATGCTTCGGTTGAATAGACCCGAAGCCAAAAAGGTGACTAGAAATTTCAAAAATGCCACTAGCGGTTACGTCTTTGGCCTCGGGTGGCACTGAACCGGGACCAAATAGGGCTATATGCCTCGGTTATTAATTGAACCGAGGCCATATAATTTAATTAGGGCATCTCCTTTACTTCTTCCTCGCGCGCCGCTGCTCCATCTCTCTCTACGACAACACTCTCCTCACTCTTCCCCTCTGCGCACACTCTCCTCACTGTTCCACCACCACCCCACACTCTCCTCACTATTCCACCACCACCCCACACTCACTGTTCCCCTCTGCGCACACTCTCCTCACTCTCCTCACGGAAGAACTGGTTTACGAAGAGGAGAACAACGCAACGTAGAGTCTCCGTCACCCTCGGAACCGCCGCCGCTACAGTCTTCACGGAGGACAACGCAACGCAAACCCTAATCCCTCTCACGGCTGCGCGGCCCTGCTCGCCTGGGACTACGTCAACGATTGACGCCGGCACGCATTCGCTGCCACCACGCCAGCC
>Ga0214545_1010591_pt1 | contig 13274 bp, 5 predicted proteins | sample CNSS4metaG_FD_160064 | JGI IMG/M metagenome (GOLD analysis project Ga0214545, IMG submission 160064) | Root nodule microbial communities from cowpea collected in UCLA plant growth center, Los Angeles, California, USA - CNSS4 | ecosystem: Host-associated > Plants > Roots > Nodule | place: USA... | reverse complement strand
AGCAATTATATACATACAATGAAAAAGAGATAACAAGCAAAATAATCTCAAAATGATGCAAATGGGGATGAAAACACATAATATTCGGTTGAAAATGCCTAAAATCAATCCACAATCAAATCCCAACCAGTTTGGTGGTGAAAAATGTTCGAAACTCACCTACAGGAGGTCAGAATAATGGTCGCCGACGGGAAGGATCGCAAAACACTGCAAATGGGGATGAAAACGGAAAATATTCGATTCAAAACGCCTAAAATCAATCCACAATCAAATCCCAACAAGTTTGGTGGTGAAAAACGTTCAAAAATTACTTGGAGGAGTTCAGAATGGTGGTTGTCGGCAAAGAAGCTTCGCGAAAAATTGGTGGCACGACGAAACAGTTAGGGTTTCTGTGTTTCGCGCAGAGAAAACCCAAAAATTGACGTCGGGGCTGCGTGGTCAGACGTTACTTAACGTCGGTGCAGAGGGGGTTAGACGTTAAATTAAGTCAGGGTAGAGTGGGTCAGACGTTAAATTAAGTCGGGGGCAAAGAGCTCAAACGTTAATTTTTACATAACGTCGGGGTACTGTGGGTCAGACGTTAAATTATGTTTGTGTTGGAATGGACAGATGTTAAAAAATTCAAATAATTTACAAAAATGTCACTGGTCATTTTTAACGTGAGACTTTTTCTGGGCAGACGTTATATGGGTGACATTATAGGGCTATTTTGTGTTAGTGTGGTCACAGACGCTGCGTCAGCGGCACCTTCAAGGAGAAACGGCCCCTGTCTCGCACACGGGAAGAAGAAAGAAGAAAAGAAGCGATTCGGGAGGCTTGTTCTCGCCGACGACACCTTCGGTGGTGATCGGCGTCGGCGGCGTTATTGCTGGTGATCCAGCTTGTGTAGACGCGTGTCTTAGGGGCTGGAGTCGTGTTATTGGTGTCGAGAAGAAGGAGTTATCGTAGGTAGAGAGAAGAAGATTTAATTTTTCAATTAGGTTTTGAGTGGAAATTGCCTTAACGTTTTTGCTCCGTGCACCCCTCACTTTCAATCTTTTCACCCCTCCCAGTTTATGTTTTGGATCTATTTGGGTTTACACAACGCACCTCTTTGTTTACTGCACACACCCCCACATCATTTTATTTCTTACACCTTTGTCTCACTTTACGCATCCCACCTGTTTACTTCGCGCACCTCCCATATGTGATGGTCATGCACCCCATGTCTTTGTCTATTACTTTTGGGCATGTTGTTGTATTTACTTTGTGCACCCCCTACTAATCACTCATGTATCCCGGTATTTTTGTCTTCCACTTTTATCCTTCTTAAATAATTTCATCATTTTATAATTTTTTTTTTATTTTTTTTATTTAAAAAAAACAAATATATTTAAAAATCATAAAAATTAAAATATAGAAAAGAAATCAAAAAATTTCTCTTTCATTTTTATTGTGTCTGCCCGGTCGCTCGCGTCATGTGATACTTTCTTCCAAATAATTTAAAAAATACTAAAATAATTTTCTTTCCCTTTTAGTGTCTGTCCGACCGCTCATGTCGTGTGACACATATTTTCAAGTAATTCAAAAATACCAAAAAAAAATATTTTCAAAAAATAAACATATCAACATTTTCAAACAAAAATATCTAAAGAACTATGTAACCCTGATTTCTCATTTTGAATGAGAATACGTAGGACCAAGGTCAATCCTTGTCGGCCCAAAAAATTAAAAAATATTTTTATTTCTTTTTAGCATTTTTTGTCTTATTATTTTTTTGGGGAAAATTAACATTTTGATAACCACATCGACTTTGCATTTTTAATTAAAGGTATCGCTCTCGGGCAGGCGCTGTAGGGTGCTAACACCTTCCCTACGCGTAATCGACTTCCGAATCCAAAATCTGGTTTTTCGCAGACTCGTCTTATCTTTATGATTTTCCATAGTTTTCCAGAATAACTATGGTGGCGACTCCCAAATCCTTTTTTAAAACTCGTTTCCTTTTTGGTTCGTCGTCCCGTCGCGGTCTTGGTTGCGACAATTACTTAATTGAAGCTTGCACTCTTTTAATTCCTATTATAATATAATAAGTTAGTAAAAGGCATAATGGAAAAGCAAGTACGTGTACTAAAGTGAAGTAAATTAAAAATAAGCAACTTATATAAAAAAGGCCTGGTATAAAAGCGAATGAGGATGAAGATTGTCCATGTTTGTGCCTTTGAACAATTAATGGTGTTTGGCAAACCTTTTTTTGGCAAGCCTTTGAACAAATGTCATAAATGAAATGGAATTTAGTTTAATTCATACAATTAGAAATAAAATGGGAGGTGGAACCCTCGTAAATACACCAATCTAAGAGGGTATTTTAATTATTCTATATGATCCTCTGGCTCCCCTTAATTGTCTCAAACTTGTTGTTGATCATATTTTCATATAGAGTATGTGTATATCTAATACTACATACAATTGTGAACTGACAAATGGAAACTTCTTCAATTAAATAATATTTCTGACCTACTTCTATTAAAAAAAAAAATTCTACAAGAGGAAAAAATGCTATCGTCAAACTATCAGAATTTTGAACATTCAAAAAATAAATCAAAAACAACAAAATCTCTCTCTCTCTTTTCTTCTCACCCTCCGTATCCCACACATAACCTCTTCAACTTTTTCTCTCTCTTCAGCTTCTTCTCTCTCTTTCTCACTCACACACGTTCAAACCTCTTCAGCTTCTTCTCTCTCTTTCTCACTCACACATAACACCATGGCCTCTTCTCTCTTCATCTTCGTTGCATTCATCTTTTACTCTCAGATTCATAACCACCATTACCAACAACAAAAAGGTAACAACTTTTCTAGGTTCTTTCTTTATTCTTGATGATTTTCGAGTGTTGTTTTTCTGTGAGTTCTTCTTATTTTGGTTGGGTGAATGTTTTCAGATCTACTTTTCTTTGTTGACCAAATGTGTTGGGTCGAGGTTTTTGTCTCAGATCTATTGTTGGATGGATTTGTTCTTCTCATATCTAATGTTGGATGGATTTGTTTTTCTCAGATTTACTTTTCTTTTGGTTCATTTTTTCCTCTTATATTCTTGAGCACCTTCACGAGACTTAAAAAAAGGTAACCACTTCTCATTTTTTGTTGTTCTTCTACCTTCTTGTGTTTCTTTCTATTATTTTTTTTTTTTTTTTAATGTTTTGTTTTTTTTTTTTTTTTTTTTTTTTTTTGTTTAATGCATATTTTTCTCTGATATCTACTTATTTTTGTTTTATTTTTTTGTTTGATCAATGTTTTCCTTTCATATCTACTTTTCTTCTGGTACGAGATGTGTTGAATTTAGGTTTTTCTTTCAGATTTATTTCTCTTTTGAATGGCTTATTTGCTTTTCCATGTATATTGTTTGATAGATTTTTTTTCTTCTCACATCTACCTTTCTTTTGGTTGATGTTTTGCTTTGAGAGCCTTGAACAACTTGACAAATACAAAAAAGGTAACAAAAATCCTATTTTTTTTTCGTTCTTCTACCATCTTCTAATATCTACTTTGTTTTCTATTATTTTTGTTTTCATGGATATTTTTTTCTGTAAGATCTACTTATTTTTGTTTAGTGAATTTTTTTCAGATTTTCTTTTCTTTGTTGACAAAACGTGTTGGATCGAAGTTTTTTTCTCAGATCTATTGTTGGATGGATTTGTTCTTCTTAGATATACTTTTTTTCTTATGTTTTCCTCTGAGATTTTTGAGGACCTTCACCCTACTAAAAAGAAGGTAACAACTTCTGATTTTTGTTGTTCTTCTACCATATTCTTAGATTTTTTTTTCTATTATTTTTCTTTTTTATGGATATTTTTGTCTGAGATCTACTTATTTTTGTTATATTTTTTTGTTGGATAAATGTTTTGTTTTCAAATGTACTTTACTTTGTTGCATTTATCTATTTGATTGGTGTTTTTTCTCAGATTTACTTTGTTGTTCGTATTTTCGTTCTTCTACATAGTAAAGGTTGAATCTTTTAACCTTTCACTCTTTGACAACGACAATAAAGATACATAAGTTTCATACTTTGGTTGATATTCTCTTCTTCTCTAAGATCTGATTGTTTGTTTTTCTAAGGTTTTATTCTTCAGTTTTGATTTAAATTTTTAATTCTTCAACATATTTTTAAATATGGTGGATCGTTCATCTGTTCAAGACAACAAAGGTACATTTTTTTCGTCTTCTCTCTTATGTTTTCTACTTCTACCAGATTTAAGTACTTCTGCATGTCTTTTTTGCTGTGATGAATGAAGTTTTTATTCAAGATGGATGACATGCTTGAAGAAGACAACAAAGTACAATCTTTTTTTCTTCTCTCGAATCTTTTCTACTTCTACCATTTTTATGTATTTTTTCTCTAATGAATGAATGTTTTCTTCTTCTGTAGAATTTTTTTGTGTCTAGAAGATTATAGTAATGAAGGTTTTCTTTCAGATGAATGAATTGCTCAAAGAAAACAACAAAGATACAATTTTTCCGTCTTCCATACAAAGGTATAATCTTTTTAGATGAATGAAGGTTTGAAGAACACCAAAAAGGTGCAAGCTTTTTATCTCCCAACTTTTGTCGAATCTTTTCTTCTTCCACTAAATATAATTTCTGTTTTGGAGATGGATGATTTGTTTGAAGAATACAGGTTGGTTTTTTTCACAATAAAAAAGACTTAGTGAGGTATTTTTGCAATAATGAACTTTCAACTATTGTGTGTCATGGACCACTAGGCGAAGTCCAATGCAATTTGGTGATAACAACAACGTCTATGAAGATAGGTCGTGGCTAGAAAAAGTTGTGTGCCTTTCACTCACTAAAGGAGAAGGGTTATGTTATTTTCGAAGTTGAGATTGAAAAACAAGCATGCATGTAAAAGTTCTTTATAATCTACCATTGTTTTAATATATGTAGTTTATTATCTTCTCAAAAATATCAAGTAATCTGTCAAAATTTTTGTTCTTTTATATTTTATATACTTTTGGAAGAGTCATTAATTAAATTGTTAAGAAATTTAATGAAATTAATGAACAAAAATAAATAATATGAACTTTTTAAAATATTCTTCAAATTTTAAAGATAACATGTTAATATGATTTTTTGTATCACAAATTAATGGATAAAATTAATTATTAATAATTAAATAAATTAATTTAAATTGAATAAATATTACAAATTAAATAAATTGAATTAAATTAAATTAAAAAAATATTAGAAATTAAATGTTTTACTGTCATTAATGCTTTTCATATTTCAAGATTACAATTACATTCAATGTAAACATATTCCAGGAAAATCTAATGTTTTGCACTGTTCAAGAAACATTTGCAAAATCTCTTTTTGGATTACGAAATCTTTTCTAATTCCAACTCATGAAATCTCTTTGTATTTAAAATTTGAAAATTAAATATTGTTGACATAACAATTAATAATATTTGTAATTTAACTGATGTAATTAATGTCACATAAAACTGGCATGTCATTGACACTAGGCTTTTTTTGTATTTCAAAATTTTGTAAATATAATTTGAAAAATGATCAAGAAATTTAATTTGTAACAATGATAAACTTTTTTGTATTCCAACGTATATGATAATTTACATTGCTCAATAAATTTTTTCATCTTACAACACATTTTGTAGGTAATTAACGCCACACCCAAGCCAAGAATGATTAACATTTCATATAAAATAAATTTAAATATTTATAACTTTATTTTTATAACATATTTTCTTTTGACCTTTTTAGTTTTCAGAAAAACTTGTTAATATGAATTGTTCAGGTTTAGATATAAACTAAAAAAATTATATTTAAAAGTGTATGTTGATGACTTCTCCAATAGGTTAAAACGTTTCATTTGTCTGCACTTTGTCTATCTTTTATGTAAACTAGGAAGCAGGTGGAAGAAGGTCTATACTTCTAATGACTTAGAAGAAGATTGTCATATTGTATTTGAGTGTGATGATGTTAGATATAATGAAAATATTAAAGTTCTATGTGTTTAAGTACTATGTCACTTTTAAGTGTTATTTTTACTTTAGTAATGTTAATATTAATATATTAATTCCATTTCTTACATATTATTTCATTTTCTTCACATTATCTAAAGTTATTCACATTATATATCAAATTTTTTTATAATTTGTATTTTTTTTATATAAAGTATTTATCACTCACACAAAAAATGTATTACATAAAATACCAACCTAACATAAGATTTTTTTTTTTAAGTTTGTAGGTTTCTTCAAGAAGTTTTTTCATCTTCCAAGAAAGTAATTAATATTAACAAGAATCAATATTAACTTTTCATTGTTCCAATGTTAATTTTCAGGTATCCATCATTACTTGTTAAAGAAATAATGTTTATTGGGCTCGATGCACTGACAACTCTTTGTTTTCAAAATTTAAGAAAGTTTTATCTCTTCCGAGACATCTTTCTCATTAATTATGGCATATTAAGAAAGTAATTATTTCTTGTGTCTGAATGCAATGTCATATATCTAAGTGCATCTCAACCCAAAGTCTATTACATTTGCATAATTATATCCTTCTAACAGAATTTTTTGTATTATCATTTATCATTTATAATTTATAATTATATTTTTCTATTTTATTACATTTATTTACGTAATTCCCTGGAGAATGATTGTAAAAGGTTTGAAAAGTTCTAACATTTTGCAAAGTTTAACTTCCACCAACTTTTGCTCTTTGGAGACATTAATTATGAACAAAGAAATTAGTTTTTTTTTCTTCTAAATGCTAAGTCATATATATATCTCTTCAACATTCCTCCAGAAAGCCTATTATGATTTTTATTTTGTAAAATTCTACGTAGCTACTCGAAGAAGTTTTGTACAATGCTGAAAAGTTCTCATATTTTTCAAAGTTAATCTTCCACGAAACAATCTCTTATTACTCAAAATTGAAGAAATTTTTGTTCTTCCAAGTTATTAATTATAAAGAAAGTAATTATTTTTTGTGTCTCAATGCACTATCATATGTGCATTACGTCATTTTTAACTTAGCTTCTTGAAGTATCTTTTACAACTTGGAATATCTATTTTCAACATGTTTAGTTTTCTAATTCTGACAACATTAATTATGAACAAATTTTGACTTGTATGTTCCCACAAAATAATTGGTATTGGAAAGAATATCAAGAATTTCTCTCTGATTATGAATAATAGTTATACCAATATCTGCAAATAAAAAATTTCTCACTTTTTCAAGAATCAGTTTACCTATTCCAAGACGTTTGCATTAATAATTATTAAAACTTTAAATATTAACACTACGAATGATGTTTTGTGACACTCAATGCACCTCCAAACATTGCAGTGTTATCTACACATCTACCAAATCCATCCAAATACAATGCACTTTAAATATTTTTACAACCTAATTGATCTAATGTATTATAACTTATAATTAATATTAATTAATTTTTTTAATTCAATCTCTTTATAAACATTTCAAAACCTCTCAATTTGCCATAATTACTTCTCATCTTTCACCATCACCTAATATGTATTTAATTATTGAATTAGCGGTCTATAATGTTCATGGTTTGGGATGTTAACGGGGCGGGTAAGGTATGGGTAGTAGCTCTCCCGTACCCTACCCGCTAGATAAATATCTGTCCCGTACCCGTACCCATATCCGTCGGGTATCCGTTATGCGGGTACCCGTCTATTTTTTTCATACCCACGGATATCCACGGGTACCCACGAGTATTTACAAAATTATTTAAAAAATAAATATTTAATCATAAATTCAAATAAAATAAATAAAATACATCACTGTCATAAATTTTAAATAAATTTTAAACTAACTCAAGTCCAAATAATTATAAAAATAAATATAAAATAACGTTCAACACGATGGAAATTCTTTAATTAGTGTTTTGATCAACAAGTCCACTTTCTCCGATTGATTCCTGAAAAATAATCAAATAATAAACCTCAACTATCACGTGCCAAATATTCTTATTTTGATTCCATCATTTGACAACAAGCATATCATAAACGTCACTATCTATATATGGTTTGATGTATATGCCCAATTTCAAAGAAGCAAAAGAGAAAAATGTTAAGGGATGTACTTGAAAGAAGACAACGTACCAATACTTGAAGTTAGAAAAATGAAGACAGAAGACAAGATGTGCAACTTATAAAAAATTAGGACAAAATGTTTTTTATATATATATATATATATATATATATATATATATATATATATATATATATATCAGGATTTTTTTGTGAATTAAAGTTTAGCGGGTACGGGTATCCACAGATACGGATACTATGATACCCGTACCCGCCCCGTTAACATGCGGGTATCAAAAATACCCGTACCCACGGATAGCGGGTATCCATTTTTAATATCCATTTCTTATCTATTGCGGGTTTTATCCGCAGATACCCACGTGTACGGATATTTTTGACATCTCTATTCATGGTTGGAATTTGAATTTTAAATAACTTGATTCGAAATTGAAACTTACTATTTTTACATTTTTTTTATATATAGTAGATTAGTAAATGAAAATGTTGTTACGTATCATAATTTAGTGTTCGAGTATACAATATTTTTATTAAGTTTCTAATTTAATATGGACTCTCTGAATTTAAATTATTTAAAAAAAATTGATTTCTTATATTTAAAATTATTAAAAAAATATTATATTTGATTTTGAATAAAAAATTCATATATTTCACACCATCTCTCTTAATTATTATTAACATAATTACTATTACTATTATCATAACTATAATTCTATGAAATAATCATTTTGACATTTTTTTTTAAAATGTTAATGTTATTATTACTATTGTTATTAATACTATTGATGTCGTTATTATAATTATAACCTACTATTATATTATATTTTAATTTATTTCATTAATTATTTTTCAATCATTAATATTAATATTATAATAATAATAATTATTATTATTAGTTAATCAATTATTACATATTTTAATTAATTATTATTATCATTAATGTAAAAATATTAATTTTGTTTAATATTATCATTTAAATTAATAATTATATTTTAATCAATTATTATTTTTTTATTATTATTGTTTACTTATGAATTTTATGAATTATACATCTGGATTTACTCTAAATTGAAATCTTTTATTACACTTTATTATTTTATTAACAGAATTTGTTGTAATATTAAATTAATTTTTAATTATGATAATGTCATGCTATTTTAATTTGAAAAATCTTAATTTTAAATATAATATATAAATATTTATTAATAATTATAAACAATAATTTTTATAGTGAACATTCATAAATAATTGCTATGTTTGTTATTAAATTTTAAATTATGAAAAAAATAATTATTTTTTTCATAAAATATAAAATATCTAAATTTGTTATATATTTATAAAATCGTAATTAATATTTTTTATTTCAATTGTAATTATTACTTTTTATTTAAATTATTTTTAAAATATTATTTGTAATGCTTTTTTTATTTTAAATTATAACTTTTTATTTGATTTTCATTTTATAATATTATTTAAAAATGTTTTAAATATTATTTATAATATTAATATTAGTATTGAATGACATATAATCCTATATTTTATTAATTTTTCCTTGGAAATTCACTCCATTACACTTTTGCTTATGTTAATGTATTAATTAATTTGACATACTGATTTTTTTAATCTGTTTGCCTAAATAAAACCAAACAGCCTCTGCGATGTTTTTACTCACTCATTAGCAGACTTATCTCTTAAAAGAATTTATCTTTAGATTTTTCAAAGCATTTGTATAAAGGTAAACTAAAAATGTTGTTTTTCATGGATCATTTAGCTCAATAAAATGCAAATGGTCGTTAATAAATTATCCAAAAATATAATATATATGATACAAAATAAATATGTATAATTTATAATATATAATATATATATATATTTTTCAAAAAGATTTAGGAATATTAAAGTTTGTGAATTTGTCAATAAATATATAATAGAGGACTTGATTGTATACTTTTATTAATAAATTTACTCTGCATTAAATGAGTGTACGTCGTCTCATGCATCAATTTTGATATCTAACTTTTATATTTTTAAATTGTAACATCCCAATTTTTTAGCAGCTTAAAACTAATAAAAATATGAAGTTTCATCATAGTTCCAAAACGGATAATTTAGTATACACAATATATTAATACAGTCTTACAAAAGATATGACTATAAAAATATATCACTTATACAGTTACACTAAACTAAGAAAAATATACCTAAATTGACCACCACTAAAGCTCCCACCTAAAAGGATGATTCTTCATCCTCCAGAAGTGCCTCTGACATTGCAACCACGTCTACTCCCATCGAAAAGGTGATCATCGCAAAAGGAAACAAACAATACAAGACAAGAACATAAAAAGCAAGGGTAAACTAATCTGATTAAAGGAATCATGCAGTTTAATTATAAACAGAAATCATGCAATCTTTCTCATTATTACCAGAATCATATAGACCACCACAACACAGCACATATACATGACTCTAGACTCAATATCCGAATTATGTAAGCGACATTGAATCTCTTGGAGGCGTGCACCTGTGACGGTTCCCAAACTCTGTAGAGTTTGGGCTCAAGGGGTTATCACCCAACCATTCCCAGGCTAAGTCCCATTCGCGTCTAAGACTGATCGAGTCTAAAGACTAGGACCTTCTACTACTCCTCACGACATAATCCATTATACTCTACATGAGACTTAATGGTTATTGGAGCGTCAAGATACCAACCAAAATTGAGTCCTTATGTCTTTACATGCACTAAAACATTCCCCTTAGAATTTCCCTTGAAATCATACTTCAACCACATCTTCTCATATTCCAACTTCATGCAATTTCACCACACATTTTACTAGTCATAACAATTCATGCATATCATAACTAAGTTCGCATTTTAACATTCAAACATAGCTTCATCCAATAGAAACAAAGAAATAACACTTGGCTGCAGAGGTTCTCGCCCAAGCTAGAAGGTCTCGCCTAGGCTAAAGGGCTCTTTCGCTTAGGTGAATCATTCTCGCCTGAGCGAGGCTCGAAATAGAGAACAACCCAAACGCTGAGCAAATTCTCGCTCAGGCTAAGCTGTCTCGCTTAGACGGCTAAGCTGTCTCGCTTAGACGAGAGTGACTCTCGCTCAAGCGAGATCTCGCGTAGTGACAAGGGATGAGTTTCTGGTGTTTTCGCTCAGGCAAGAGCGACTCACTTAGGCGAAAATACCAGATTCCCAATCTGTTCTCAGATGCAACCCAAAATTCATGTCCACACTCAATCATATACCCAATCACACATTCCAAACATCAATTCAGCATACAATTATGCAATCAAGTTCATTAGACATGGTTTATATGTGAAATTTAGAAGAATCAGTTAGCTTCCCTTACTTGTTATCCTGCTTAGACAATTTTATATACGTCAACGCTTTAAAAATGACAACGCTTCTAACTCCACAGGATGCTCTATCTACACATAGAAACATCACAAGAACGATTAGGACATACTGTTATGATCACTGATCAGCAGAGACTCATACTGATGATTAAAACGTCGCATGAAAGCGGTAGAGGGCTTGCATGCAACAGAAAACAGAAAACAGAAAAAGACTAAAAAGACAGCAGAAACTCAACTTACGCGAATGGAGAAACTGATCGGTCGAATTTGAAGAGCTCGCCGAGAGGACCAATCCTACGGTCTCGGTTCTTCAATCAGAGGACTAGAGAGACAGAACCTCTAGAGAGAAGTCAGAGAACTCTAGAAAAGTAGTTTCTAGAGAGATAGTGTGTTTTAAAATAATAAAACTCGTCTATAACGATTCTATTTATACTAAAACCTCCTTTTAATATTAAAATAATCGAGTTTCACTATTTTTAAACCACTATCACTTTTAAAACGCCATTTTCTAAAGTCTTACATAAATAGTTTAATCAACAATTTTTGTATTGTTCATCATTTTTGTTATTTTTGGGAATTTAGCATTTATGTTTTTCTACATTGTCAAATCAATATTTTATTTAAAACTAAATTTTATTTCTTAATTAACTCAGTATATTATTTAAAATAATTATATATAACATATTTTATTGAAAAAGATATATAAATAACTTAAATAATTTTTATCATAAAAATAATTAAGATATTATTATTTAATTTTATAAAATAAAATATTTATACTAAATTTAATCATAGTTGTATAATTTTTAAAATTATATACATTACATGGATACAAATAAATATATACAATACATTTTGTTAAAAATATATATAAATAATTTAAATATATTTTGATCATAAAACAAATTAAAAAAATATTATTTATTTTTATAAAATATAATATTTATATTAAATTTAATTATACTTCAAATTTAAAATTAATTTATTAAATATACTTTAATTTTTAAAACCATAGCACGGGTAGAAATATAAGTATATATACATACAAAGTGTGTAGAGTCCAAATCTATATCTGAGAACTACCATTTTCCATCTTCCTCTTTCTGAAGAATTGTTTTCTTGCCTTCGTCTTTTCTCCTTTTTTTCGCTTCACGGTCTACAATTCGTAAGTTGTTTTTCTTATTCCTCTGTTTTCCCCAGTTTCTCTCTCTATTTCTGTATCAACTGGGTGCCGCTGGCCCCATTTGGTGTTTCTGAATTTTGCTGCGTAAATATTTGATATTTGGGCTAATGCGCGATTTTTTGTGATCTGGGTGATGCTCTTTTTGTTGGATCTGTGATGATTATGAGGGTATTTTTGTTTGGTGATTCCCTTGGGTCTTGATCCACGTGATCGTTTTGGTTTAATGTTGTGAAATAATCAGATCTGTTCTTGATTTGTTATTCTTTCAATGGTAATTGGTTTGTGAAGATTTCATTGCATTTCGTAGCGTTAGTGTGGAATCTGAGTCATATTTTGTTTATTAATCTCTTTTTATTTTGACCTTGTTTATTTGTTTATTTATTTATCTACCTTTGTATTCATTACCAAGGTAGATTTGAAGTTTAACTATTTCATTGTTCGTTTTTTTCCTGAAAGTTGGTTGCAGAATAACACTCTTTGATTCTAACTCGTTCGTCTTTGTGTCGAAAGGTGTCATAGTAATTAAATAGTAATTAAATTGAAACTTAAAAGGTATTCCATTAAAATGGTCACATATTTCAACAAACAAAAATACCACGTGATCTGATATTAAAGCTGTGTGAAGTAGTTGGCCTTCGTCTATCCCAACTTGT
>Ga0214545_1010590_pt1 | contig 13275 bp, 4 predicted proteins | sample CNSS4metaG_FD_160064 | JGI IMG/M metagenome (GOLD analysis project Ga0214545, IMG submission 160064) | Root nodule microbial communities from cowpea collected in UCLA plant growth center, Los Angeles, California, USA - CNSS4 | ecosystem: Host-associated > Plants > Roots > Nodule | place: USA... | reverse complement strand
AACATACACAATATATATATATATATATATATATATATATATATATATATATATATATATATATATATATATATAATGATTCTCTATTAACTTACCTTAATTGTTCTTCATCCATTCCCATCTCTCTTCAATCATGTCTTTCCTTTAATTTCAGTAATAATTATTTTGATTAAAATATATCTCCACTTTCTTGTACCTTTTCATTGCCATTACGTGGGGTCGATTTTATTTTATTTTTAACTTTATTGATTGTTGGATCAACTCAACCAAAGTTGATATTTGATTCAATGTTGGTGGAGAAAATCACACACAAATAAGACAAAAAATATAATTCCCAACAAAGTGCATCTTTAAAAACAATAATGAACTTTTTTTTAGATAATTGTTATCAAATGATAATATATCACCAAAAAAATTAAGTCCCCGAAAGATTTCTTTTTCTTTCTACCCTCTCTTATATATTCTCATATATTTAGGTCTAGGACCTTCTCTTTTTTGCCCAAAAAAAATCATGTATTTTATATCCTCCATTTATAACTATAATTGTTTTAAGTTCATACATATTAAGAAAATGATAATTGGTATGTTGGTACATTAAAACACCCATATTTAATGAGTTTGGAAGATGTTAACAGTGTAGTAAAACATAATAAATGTTATTTTAAAACGAAGCGAACGTAATCAAAGTTGCAAGTAATTTATAAACTTGGATATTTGTAGTTGTGTTAAAAAAATTATTTTATTAATTAAAATTCTTTGTCATTTTTGTTTAAATATCCTAATTTGATTTTTAATTTTGTTATTTGGAAATAGACATGTTATTTCTAATCTCTTTTTAGTTGGCAAGTCAACTTGATGGGTGAAGACAACAATATAACAAATGTATTTTGGACACACAAGAACTTATACGAAAATATTCGAATTGATGAAATGCTTAAAATTTAATATACCATAAAAGAATTATATTAATTTCGAATTACTTTTGCTAATTGTTATATTATTTTTTAATTCTTTTTTTTTAAATTCACAACTGTTTCGTATTAATTTATTGTGCATGAGAACCTAGAATAAGTAATGACATATATCTTTATATAAAAAAAAATTACTATAATTGACATTCCCCCACTAAAATAATATTTCAACTTTGTCTTGAATCACAATTCTTTGAATTGTACGAGTTAAAAGCTCCTCAGATTCAACGAGTTAGGTTTAACTTTGACTCTTTGCATCCCCAAGTAGGAAACTCACTTTGAAGTTCTTAACAAAGAATCCAAACACCATAGAACACCCCTTTCTCTTTTCACATGTTTCCTTTTTCCTTCTTTGTTTATATTATTGTTGAAAATCTCAAACTAAAAATAAAACAAATTCACACTATATTACTAAATCAATAAGTTAAATTAAGTTTAAAGTTGAATTTTTTTTAATATAATTTATTGTAATTATTTTGTGTTTGAAAGTATAAGGAGAGAATGATGATTTTCCCTATGTTGTTTATAGGAAATAATTTGGTTGGTGAATAGACTTAGGTTTCGTCACTGTTAGGTATATCAGGAAGCAATTCGTTCACACCCTTTAAACATATGTATGTAGTTTGTGATTTGTCACCAACAGTTGTGACCTTACTCTTCACAAAAAATTTGATACAACTTTTTCTTGACATGATTGTGACAGGGTAGAATTAATTATTTGGCAAGGAAATTGAATGAATCAGATATATGATATATCTGGTCCAAACACGTCTCAATTGGATATGATTTTGAAAGAAAACAAAATACCAACGCAAAGGAAAAGAATGGGTCATCATCGTTATGGAAGGACAATCCAGAGAAAAACATTGGCCCTTAAATAAGATCAAATCTCACATTTCTCACCCTTTTATTATAATGTCAATGTGTTTTCAGACGAGAAAGTTTCACCGACAACAAACATTAATGAGATCTGAACTCAACTATATAAGATATTAATATTACTTTACAGAGGAGATGGTTTCATTAGGGAAAACAAACATTAATGAGACATGAACTCAACTAAATAAGACATTGACACCATTCTCAACCCAAAACTTTAAGACAATAGATATATGGGTCTTTATTCTTATATAATACTTTACTTTTTCATTTCTAACCAATATTCGACCTAGACTCACACTTGAATTTCTAAGAGTAAAAATAGCCACGTAGAGAATCAGTACCATTTTCTTTAACAGTTTCGTGTGGACACTTCTCTCTTATCAACCCTTCTATTATGCATACTTATCAATTATTCTATCATTCATCTCTAAATGGAAACAGAACATGACAATACCTGAACCTTCCAAGAATCCATACATATATAATACAACTTCATCTGCATTCTACAACTTATAATCAAATAATTTGAGATACTGGTTTTTTCCCCATCGCATTATTATGGTACACTTTTTTATGTACACGCTCATTTAAACTTCACATACAAAATCAATGCTAGGAAATAACACTCTAGGGAAAGAAAAGTAAGAAAAATAAGAAAAATTCTCTGGTATCAATAACCGAGGTAATTTGAGTGTACTAGTCTTTCACTTTCACCGTGTTAATTATGAGTCGTGGTGGTTCATTGAGAGAAGTGTCTGTGTCTGAGATGTGTTTAACAGCAAAAAGATTCAGCATTTGAGTTTCTCTTCTTTTGAAATTGAATTTTTGCAGTGAGCAATTGCGGCTTGAATGGCTGCTTGCAACTCTTCCATGGTACTGTCTCTAGCAGAAGAAGGGAGAGGTGTGGTTGTTGCAATCAAGAGACCACTGTTTGTTGGAGAAGTTCTCATTGATGCTGGTGCTGAATATTGTTCTCTCCAGCTCTGCTTATAATTTCTTGGAGTTACATTTCCTGAATAAGAATAACTCTGTCCACAACTGGGTCTAATCTTCTTCTCTCTTTCTCCTTTGAAAAGCATCTTCGGTTGAACCATTCTCAAGTACTTTTTGATTGCATGGATCACATCAAACCTCACCTTCTTCTTCTGCTTCACTTTATCTTCCTTGCTATCTCGGCACCCTTTGTGGCCCTTGGCTAATCCAAACAATGAAAATGTAAACTTGGACTTACCTTGTACCTTGTTTTTTCCCATGTTGTTGTTGTTGCTGGTGCTGTCTAAGGTGGTGCTGTTGCTGCTGCTGCTGCTGCTATCCTTAATGATGGGGTGGTTTTGGTGTTCTAATAAGTCTGTGATGGGGAGGGTGAAGCTTTCCATGGAATTGGTTGAAGAGCGAGGTGAAGAAGGGAGGTGTGAAAGGAGGTGCAGAGGGAGCAAGTGACCATGGAAGAAAATGTCATCAGCAGGAGATAAATCAAGTGCAATGGAAGATGGTTGAGCTTTGGAGTTATTATCTTGGGGGAATGTGTGGTGGAGGGAGATTGTGAAGGAGAATTCTTGAGAAGGGGAAGAGGGAGTTGAAGATTGTGGTGATGATGAAGCTTCTTCTTCTTCTTCTTCTCTATTTTCTTGTTGCCATGATAACTGTGCTGGTGCTGCTTCAATTTGGTGCTGATGAGTCTCCATAAGAGTGAGGTTGGCTTGAAGGCTAACAAGATTTGATGCAATATCTGAAAATCTTGGTGTTTAGTCTTTTCTTTTTGGTAGGAAGAGAATTGAAAAAGCTTTGTGATCTTGTGTTGTGTGAGTGTCAAATAAACCTTTAGGAAGGTATAAAGGAATCAAAGAGAAGCAAAAGAAAGAGAAGGACTCTTTGTCAAACCGCATTTGGTCTTTTGACGATGTATTGTCTGAAATTACTCATAATTTTGTTTTTATCTTTAAAAGTTTAGAAAATAAAAAAAAATATTTAAACTGTATTTGATCTCGACTTTTAAATGAGATATATCTTTATAGATTTACCGGAACATATTCATGACCGGTGTCATTCTTTTGCTTTATGCTACAAAAGTTGGTGTTACTTACAAGAGTTCTGTGTAATGCTATAGAATTGAACATCTTTTATTTCTGGTTTGATGCAAGTGTAAGTTACACTTTAAATAAAGTTATGAAAGTGGAGTGCTTAATAAAAAAAATTATAATTTTTTTATTTTAAAAAAATTAAATTGAATGTGTTATTAATATTTTATATAAAATATACTCGATGTAGTATCTTTTTAATGAATTCCCATAGATGTGAAAAAGAAAAAGAAAATGAATGAGTGGTGAGTGGTGAGTGGTGTGTATAGAAAGGGTTGGATCCTTCTGAGGAGCAATTGGGGAAATAAGGTGAGAAAGAGCCAAATTTAGGCACCAGAACGTGATGGGATTGGCCACGCTGCATTTCACATCACACGTTATAGATCAAAACTGGCCTTTATTTTGTATATGTTATACACAAATTTGATTTTTTATTTACAATTATAGTTTATTTTAATTTTTATAGTTTCTTTTACTTAGTTGGATTTAAAGATTTCAAATAAAATCATTTTATTTTATTTTATTTATTAAATTAGTTTTAATCATTTAAAATATCATGTCTCAATCTAAAAGGTGTCATATATCAAATTCTTTAAAAATATTATGTGTTAAAATTTAAAACATGTTATATATTAAATTAGAAGAGATCTAAAATAAAAAAAATTCTAATTCTAATACCTGATATATTTCAAACAATGTTAAATTAACGAAAAGAATTAAATTAACTTTATTTTATTGAAACTCGAATGAGTATAGAAATCAAAATGAGTCATAAATCTAAATATAAAACAAATTCGTATTTTTGCAATTTACCAAATAAACATATATAATATTAGTTTGTTTTGTTTGTTATATACTTTTAAGTATTTACATGTAGTGCTTTATTGAGAAAAAAACGCAGCTCCTTTTTATTTTATTTATTGTTTCACATGTTTTTTTCTCTTTTTTCTTGGAACGGTTATATATATATATATATATATATATATATATATATATATATATATATATATATATATATATTTTTTTATATATATATATAAATATTTTTTTTTTTTTTTTTTATTATATATATATATATATATATATATATATATATATATATATATATATATATATATATATATATCTCTTTATTCTCATAAAAATAACCTCTTCATATTTTAAAATCTTTCTATTACAATGAGAATGAATAGGTTTATGATATTTTTATGGGAATGAAAATTACTGTTTATAATAACTATTTATTTACATTAGACTTTTCTTTTTCTTTTAATTTAAAGTTAAATAGTAACCAACCAAACACGTTTATAAGAATATAGTTCTTGGATATAATAGTCTAAATAATAACATTCCCATAAATACAAAAAAATATGTGAAACAAAAGTTCTAGACTAATTTCGGTCTAGATTTCACACTTATTTTTAAAATTGTTTTTTTATTTAATAACTAATTTAGTTCTTGTTTTTATACTTCAAAACCATAAAATATTATTGAGTGAGTAGATTAACAGATATAAAATTATTTCAGTTAGTATCATTCAAAAAAATTATATATTCTTGAATTATTCGGAACATTTTAGAAAGTATAATCCTACATGTGCACCAGAGTTACTATATTTGGGGATAAAGAAACTTATAGTTCATCCATTAATTTTTATTTTAACTATCATGCTTAATTTTTATTATATTAACAATATTCATAAAAGAGAGATTTCTGAAGTTCTATTACGTTTAACTTGGCTGTTTGAATTCAAACCAAATAATTAAGATCATTAATTTAGAGTAATAATTTCTTATTCAATAATCTATCAATAGCTTGCAGACCTATGAAATGAAAATAAATGTTAATAGTTATTTTGTTTATGTAAATGTGTGCAAGATGAATAAGTCATAGGTTTGATTATTCAAACACGTTTTTTCTTTTACTAATATTAGCACAAACATAATCAAACTACCTTTATTGACTAAAATTGGTTTCAACAGTACAAAACTATATTATAAACAAAATATGACAACTTACGTTTAACATTATGATTTTACTGATGAAATGAAATGAAACAAAACAAATAAAATTGAGTTAAATATGTTTTTTTTTCCTTTCAATTTTAGTGAAATTTAAATTTAGTTTTTTTTTAAAAATTTTGACTAATTTAGTCATTCATTTTTAAAAATGTGGAAGTTTAATCTTTTTAACTAAATTTTGTTAAGTTTATCTGACGTTTCGAGCGCATTTTATAATAATATTTGAATTATTTACACTATTTGACACATTTTCGTTTCAATGTCAACTCAAATATTATCGTAAAATACGTTTAAAATGTCAAATAAACTTAACAAAATTTGGTAAAAATAACTAAATACACATATTTCTAAAAATAAATAACTAAATTAATATAAAGTTTCAAAAAATAACTAATTTCAAAATTCACTAAAAATTAAAGAAAAAAAAAACATATTTAACCCAATAAAATTTGTATACTACATTTTAAACACTATAATAAATTTTGATATCAATTTTATCCACAGTGCATTTAATTTCATTTTATGGCCTTACATCATCACACAGATTTATTCGTTCTATATTAAAGTTCACTCACACGTTAATATTATTAAACATGAAAATTTAATTTAATTTTGAGATACTTTTATAAATGAGTCGATTCTGATCTCTTTCAAAATATAACTTATACAGTAATATCATTTACTTCAATGATAATTTTTTTTTTTAAATATTTTTTCCCTAAATTTAATTAACTTTTGCAAATAATAATAATAACAAGATACAAATAAAACTATAAAAAATATGTATTTCAACTTACTCTTATATATCCTAATAACATTTAATAAAAATGTTATATCAATTTTAATTAACAATGTATTTTTTGTAGTTGTAAGAAAGTTAAATAAGAACAATTAATATGCTCCTATTAGATTTGTTAGCATGGATACAAATTTAAGTTTTTAAAGCATTTGGAGATAACTGTTTATGTGAGTGAGTCTCCTGAAAGAGAAAGTTCGATGTGCGTTTATACGAAGAGTTTGAAAATTGCACCGACTAGATCAAAAGGAATCTTTGAATATAGCAAATTTATTTTTGGACCCTTGTGAAGAGACAAGGATAAGAACAAAAGTAATTTAGATATAATTAAGTGATATTTATAATAAACAGAAAAATTAGAAGTTACTAACGATCTAAATAAGTTTACTAAAATGAATAAATTTAAAAATTAAATATATAATTGTTAAATTTATTTACTTTTGTTTCTACCACAGTTCCAATAATTTTACATTGCTTAGAAGGTGAAATCTAAAGTAATTTAAATATTTCTTCTACCCTTCGCTTCGAGATACCTTTTAAAGACAAAACTTTGACGAAGTCGAACCCCCAACAATATCTCAGATATATAATAATAGATTAAATATATTTTTGGTCTCTCAAGTTTCAGTGAAATCTCTAATTAGTCCATCTTTGAAATTTTAGACCAATTTAGTCTTTCATCTTTAAAAATACATGAATTTAGTCATTTAAACTAAATTTTGTTGAGTTTATGTGACGTTTCAAACACGATTTACGATAATATTTGAGCTAATATTAAAGAGAAAATGTGTCAAAAGATGTAAATATTTCAAATACTAACATGAAATGTGTTGTGTTTGATATGTCAGATAAACTTAACAAAATGTAGTCAAAAGGACTAAATCTACGTATTTGTAAGAATGAATGACTAATTGGTCTAAAATTTTATAAAAAGACTAATTCCAAATTTTATTAAAATTTAAGAGAAAAAAAACATTATTAATCCTATAATAATTGACAATAATTATATCATTTAACTTACATGAATCAGAACAATAACATCCACTGTGCACCGATGATAAAATTGGAATGGTTAGGAATATTATTAATTTATTTTGGATAAAAAAAAAACTTAAAATTTAAATTTAATATAAATAAATATTTATTAGTTGTGTGTGTGTTTGGTCCTTGTGATTGAGTTCCCCACGTGCACTCAAAGGTGTTTGGTGTTAACAGAGCAAAGAGTCAAAAAAACAAACACAACTCTCCAAATTCTAATCTTTCATTTTATGTCAACTAGTGAATGGCCCTATTCCTTTGCAATTCAAGATTCTATTCCTATCATTTTCTTTCATTTTCATCACTAACAATTCTTTTATAACACTTTTAATAATCTCTTACTTACATATTTTTCAGTGTAGTTACATGTGATGAACCAAATAATATCCAAATAGTGGATTACTATTGATGATGATCTTGGAAATATAAAAAGCACACACACACGTTGACCCAATAATTAACGTAGTACAATCATATAAAGAGTGAAAGTAATTTGTTGCAAACCAGAATGAGATCATCATCACCACATTGAGTTTCATATTTTTCTTATCCTCAATGGGAGCTAATACTAACCATACGTATTCAACTTTGAAATTATGTTGAATACTAACCATACGTATTAGTTAGATTACAAAAGGTGATAATAGTCTAAATTATTTATTTATTTAGACAATTAATTGAATTAATATAAATTAAATTGATGCTAATTTTAGAACGGTGTAACACATATTTTATTTGTAGAGTTAAATATGATTTTGGTATTTAAATTTAAACATGAAAATGAAAATTGTTAATGTTGCCATCTTTGATAATTTTAGTTCTAAATTTTAAAATAAATTGATATAATTTTTTTAATTTAGTTATGTTAATTTTTTTTTTGTTTTAAATAGTATTTTAGGACAATATTTAAAATGTTTACGCAATTTATCATGTTTAAACTCAAATGTTAATTTGAAATTCCGTTTAACATGTAAAAAAAAAATTAACATCAATGATTAAAAAGATTATATTCATTCATTTTTAAAGTTTAAAAATTAAAATGTATTAAAATTTAAAATATGGATAAATTCCAATTTTATACCGAAGACACTATAAAAATATATTTAACCTTGATTTATTATATGATAATGTTTCTTTTCCATTGGAAATATCTTACTCTACACACATTTTAATTAATATTTTATTTGATTGTTGATGTTTTTAAGATAGAAAAATTCTTTTTATTGTTATGGCTTATAGTTTTATTTAAAATTTAAGTCTTATATTTTATAACATGTTAGCATATTTTAATATAAAAAAAAGTGTTATAAGGTATAAATTACGATCTAGAATATGACTCATACAATGAAAATCTTCTTAAGCATTAAATTATTTCTTTTCTCTTATTGGTCACTTTAGTTATCAAGGGTGTTTCTTATTTGTTCTTAATTACAGCTTATTATTTTCATTTGAAATAAAGATGTACGTACATCTTATGAATATAAATAAACAATACATATGTTATCATCTTTTGCTTTTTTATAATATTTTAATAAATAATTTATTTAAATAAACTTTAGATTTTTATTTTGTAACTAGGCATAGTTATACTAAAAGATGTTGTGATTGATAAATGGGGCTATCTAAAAGAAATAGTACCTTATTTCAAATCATAACTTGTATCAATGAGAGTGAGTAATTTTCTTAATCATTATATAAAATTTTGTCAGCAGTTTTTTTTTCATGGGTTAAATATGTTTTTGGTTCCTTAATTTTTGGTGAAAATTGGAAATAGTCCATTATCGAAACTTTAGACTAATTTAGTCCATCAATTTTAGACTAATTTAGTCCATCAATTTTGAAAATACGTGTATTTAGTCTTTTTAATCAATTTTTTTAAAATTTATTTGACGTTTTAAACGCATTTCATAATAGTATTTGAGTTCTTTACATCGTTTAACTCATTTTCGCTTCAATGTTTACTTATAAACGCGTTTAAAACGTAAAATAAACTTAACAAAATTTGGTTAAAATGACTAAATTCACTCATTTATTAAAGATGAGGAACTAAATTAGTCTAAAATTATATAGAGAAATTAATTCCAATTTTCACTAAAAGTTAAAGTTAAAGCACCACAAACATATTTAATATTTTTTCATTAATGAAAGAGTGGCCATGTGAATGAGGGTGAAATTTGTGTGTCCGTGTGGCTATGGCCCTACATTGACTGAGAAGGACATTGATAGATAGGGAAAAATAAAGAATGAAAATGCAGAAAAGGAAAAGAAAGAAGAAGACTTAGGGGTTGCATTGTGGACCTAAACACACGTGTATAGGGTTAAGAGGGTCCATCAACCAAACATGGAAGAATTTTGTATGAATGGTTTAGGTCAACATCTTAATCATGGTGCCATTATTTGCTTGCAAACGCTCACTCATCCATATTCTAAGTCCCTTTTTTCAAAGATAAGAGAGAACTAGTTGTTAAAAAAAATTGTATGCTATTTAAAAGTGTAAAGAGTGAGAAAAATGGATATATAAGACAAATTATAATACTTTACCCTCATGTCATCAATGGAAAACCATTCTTTCATTTTCTTGTATTAATTCAATGGTGGTTTTTCTTTGCTTCACATTCTTAAATTATTATTTGGCCATCTTAGATTTTTATATTGATATTATTTTGTATTATTTAGTGATCACTCAAGAGTTTAGAATATTTAAATCAAACTTAAAAACGAGCCTTTTTATTTATTAATAAAACAATTCATATTGGAATGTATCTTAAATTTATTTGAAATTTATTTTTCAAAAAATTTTTGATGTAAAATTATCTATTAAATTGTCGTAATTAATTTCATTTAGTATTTTTTTAATAGATAATAAGGTCAATTCATTTAATTATTATATTCTTTTTTTATATAATTAAGAGTGTCAATTGGTTTATTATTTTTCATCCTATAACTTTGTTTAAGATATTTAATTTTGAAAATAAATTCAATCCATTAAGATTCAACAAATGATCATGTTTCAAAGATTTTTCAAGGTTTAAAAATTCTTCTTTCAAAATTATACACACTAGTGACTTTAATTTTTTAACACTAAATAAAGAACAAGTTTTAATTTTTTTTTTTACTTTAGGCTTTTACTTGATATGATGTATTGTCGCAGTGATAAGGAAGAAATGTCAACTAGCTCTTTCTACCACTTTGAAGAAGTAGAAACTAAGAGACACAAGGAATAGAATCTGTGGATCAGAAGCCACGAAGAGAGAAAAGAACAACATAGAAATAAGATTTAATTAGTAAGAGAATATAGATAACTAATCAGTCTCTTTATCCTTAACCAAATTATGATTTATTGAACAAAGTTGTTAGTTCATTAAATATCATTTTTAGTAATTATAAAAATTAATAGTAACTCATAATATTTTAATTAAATTTCATTCTCAAACATAATTTTACAATAAATTTAATAGAAGTATATTAGTGTTAAAAGAAGTTTTTGGAGGTTTGTTTTTAGAGGGCCTATAACAAGGGCTTTACCTGCTTGAGCCTTAAGCGAACCTCGAGTCTTAGATTTTTAGACATTTGTTATTAGAGTGTTCTTACAAAACTGAGATAGTTCTATAAGACCAAAGTTTGTCCAATATGCTCCTACTCTTCTTCGTATGACCCTTGTCTCTTTGATCCGGCCATGTTCCTTGTCCTTACCATGTGGTCTGACATGCAGAAGAAAATACTCAGGGAAGCCAAATTATATTTTTTATATATAAATTATTTTTTCTAATTAAAAAAAATTACATTTTTTCTCTCTATTTTCTCTACTTAAAATAAGCATATATGTGACAATAATATATATGTATGTATGTATGTATGTATGTATGATGTATATATATATATATATATATATATATATATATATATATATATATATATATATATATATATATATATATATATATATATATATGAAAATGTAGCATAAAGTTTATCATCAACAATAATATAATAAAAGAAGCAAAAACTACCTTTAGTCAAAGTGTTGCCCTATGCTTTTTCAATGATTTGAAATCTTCAATAATTGAATCAGAACTAAAGTTTGTTGTAATATCCCTTTCAATATAGACTATCACACTACTTGCTAAAAATCCAGTCTTCATCTTATTTGTCTACCTGTTTTTGATTATTTTCATTGTAGAACAAGATCTTTTTTTCAGTTATAGATGTAGGAACTAGAAGAGTCATGATAAGACGAAGTAATTTATCAATCAAGTAGTCTACTTCAGAATTTTTTGTTGTTGCTAAACATGCATATAATTCTTGCATTGTTGATAAATTCTTCACATTTGAATCTTCACGAGCATAAATAATGAAATGTTAAAATTGAAAATTCAAATTAATCTTCTCTTGGTCATTGAAATCCATGTGATAATATTTGTCTATCAATTCACGAGCATCAATTCTTTTACTCTTTATCATAATTTTTCTAATATAAATTTATCACCTCTCACCTATTTAGAAAAAGATAAATTTATCACATCCAAAATTAAATATCAAAACCAAGACTCAATATTTCAAGAAAAGTAACAACTTTTAAATGATTAGTCTCTCTAACCTTAAAGTAGATTCCTAATATTGTTCTTCCCTTACATAACTTCAAAGCTTAAAATAGCTTTATTTATACAAAGTAGAATTCGATAGAGCATGATTTTATGATCTCTAAAAATAGAGATCTACTTAGATCATAAAGAAGTCACATGCAAGATGAAAACAAATTGCTTAAAAAAAGGTAAAAAATGAACTTACTCAAAAAAAAAATGTTCGTTCAAAATGTTTCGTGACTCTAAAAAAAATGAACTTACTTAAAAAAAAAAACTAACTTAATATAAATAATATAATAATATCTAAATATAATTTTAATACATATATATTAAAATGAAAAAAAATTAGGAGAGTCGAGACTCTTCCTATCACTCCTATCACTACAAAGAATCGCCCCTGCTGTCATAGTTGTCATCAGCCTTACGATAAGTGTTAAAATGTTCTTACTTAGTCCAGATATACAATATATTCTTGTTGTTGCTTGTCCAACTTCATTGTCCAATATACTCTTTTCATGCTATTTAAAAATTCATTTAACTCATTTTTGTTTGCTTCTTACATCTTATTAGATTCATATACATTATTTACCCTCACTGTTCTTTTATTTCAATTAATCTTTATCATTTTGTATAACTACTTTAGTTTTTTCGTTTAAACTGTTATTTTTCTCCAATTTCTAAAATTTTTATTACAAAAATAAAAAATAACAAAAAGTAATCAAATTTCACTCATATCTATTTAATAAAAATAATAAAAATAATAATAATATAATTTTTAATCTTATAGTAGCGAATTAAGTACTGAAATTAATTATTTTTAATTAAATTTAGTAAATCAAAGAATTTTTTTTTCTATATTGAAAATGTTAATCCAAAAAAAAAAAAAAAACTTAAAAAAAAACTTAA
>Ga0214545_1010587_pt1 | contig 13277 bp, 9 predicted proteins | sample CNSS4metaG_FD_160064 | JGI IMG/M metagenome (GOLD analysis project Ga0214545, IMG submission 160064) | Root nodule microbial communities from cowpea collected in UCLA plant growth center, Los Angeles, California, USA - CNSS4 | ecosystem: Host-associated > Plants > Roots > Nodule | place: USA... | reverse complement strand
GTCACCACGTGAATCACAGCTACATGCATCACAAATAAATATCAACATCACAAGCAAAAAATCATCACAATAATTCTTGTTGTATTCATTTTCTGTTTTGCAGCTAACAATTCCATCAAACCACAACTTTTTTTTTCTAAAGTTATTTTAAAACCTTTTTATTAAGGACGTTGAACATTTTTTAAATATACTTTAAGAATGAATTTTAAATGTAACTATCCTATTATGATGTGAATACAATAAATAGAGAGAAATTATGAATCATTCCCACGTCACAGATTCCTAAAATTGAATGACAGACATGATGGAGCCAGAAACATGAGCCCGTGTTCGTACGTGTACATGCTTTTGAGAAAGAGAATAAAAATGAATTTGTGGGAATTTGATTAGATAAATATATGTGTTTTTTTAGTGAATTTAAAGGGTGAAGTGAGTAGATTTGAAGATAAATTTTATGAGAGTTAATGAATGATTTGAGTGATGTGATAGATTAAAAAAAATTTAATAGATAAAATTTTAAAATTACTAAATTACCCCTATGATAAAAATAAAATAAAATAATTATTAGAAGAGTTAAAAATATTAAAATTTAACAACATTTCAATATATATTCATATTTATATATATTTTATTATTACTAATTATTATACATAAATAATAATAATAATATATATTTTAATTATTATACAATATTTTAATTATTACTAATTATTATTAATTATTATACACTTTGCTTTTTTTCCTACAACGCTATGCTATATCCGGAGACAAACCCCAGAGTAGATTGACCCACGAACCACCAATATCATCGTTTCAAACAATAATAGAATTCATGTCATGATAATATGAAATTAACTAGAATTCAGCGAAAGAAAATAAATTATTCGAAGTGGTTAACGATATTCTCCAATAAATAATATTGCCCGAGAAGAAAAATGGTAGCTCTGTTTCACACTTTCAACAAGACGAATAAAAAGAATCGTGTTTCTGGTTGAATGGAAAACAATTCCCATTGCAGAACAATAACATGATCTTCTTCTGTTCCTACAATTTCAATATACATGCATACTGTCAGAATCAGAAGAACATATATAACTATAACAGTTACACCGTTCTCAAGAGAAAAATAAATTGATTATGTTTATATATAATTTATTTGGAATGATGTTTATAAGGTTGAAAATAACGACCATCGCAAAAAAGAAAATAATTAAAAATCAATTTTAAAAATAAAAAATAATTAGTTATTATTGTGATAAATTTAGATATTAATATACAAAATTAAAAATTATTGATTGCTATAATAGTTATTATTATAAATAATTAAAGAAAAATTTAAAAATTAAGTCATTTTTGTAAAATATATGTAGTTAATTTTTAATGATTAATTTTTTTTATAGTCAAAATTAAATTATAATAACTAATTTTAAATATTAATTTAGTGATAAATTATAATTTTTTTTATTCATGTGCATTTTACTAATCAATAATTTTAATTTTGTAAATTAATATATAAATTAATTACTATAATTATCGATTATTATTAATTGTTAAAATCGATCACTGTTTACATATTTTCATTATTAGGAGCTAAATGACAACATGTTTTGAAGTACTATGTAGAAAATAACCCTTATGGTCACCGGACTTAATTATATCGGTGGTAGTTAATACATATTTCATTTCTGTAGGGTTGGGCAAAAAATTTAATTTTCTTGATCCAATCCATTTTTGCTCCAATCCACTCCATTTATAATCCATTTTATTAAAAATCTAATCTATTTAAAATCCATTGAATGGATATGGATTCCAATCTAATTTACATTTTATATATCTTATGGATTGGATATCCATTTTATAAATCAAGATTTTTAAATATGGATAATCCAAAAAATCCAATCCAAATTTTCAATTTAAATTTTTAGTTGGGTTAGACTAAAGGTTGAGATGAACTATACTAAATTCAGACTTGGATGAGCCTTGCTCGATGACCTATACGGATCGGACAGGCTCGACAACCATAAGAGGTTGGGTGGGCCTAAAGATATGAACGAGATAGGCGGGCCCGACAAACCGAACGAGTCGATCAGGCCCAATGACCTGATGAGCCAGGTGGGCCCGAAGACCCAAACAGGCTAGGCAGGTTCGAAGATCCGAACGGGCCAAGCGGGCTCGAAGACCCGAACAGGCCAAGCGGGCTCGATGACCCGAATGGGTCAAGCGGGCTCGAAGAACTGAACGGGTCAGGCAGACCCGAAGACCCGAACGGGTCAGGCGAGCCCGATGACCCGAACGAGTAAGGCGGGCTCAAAGAATTGAACGGGGTAAGGCGGGCCCGAAGATCCAAACGGGTCAGACAGACCCGAAGACCCGAAAGGGTCACGCGGACCCGAAAACCCGAACAGACCAGGCAGAACCAATGACGAAAACATGTCAGGCAGCCCAAAGACCCGAAAGAGTCAAGTAGGCCCAAAAACCCGAACAGGCCTAACAACCCGAACGAGCCCGAAGACCCGGATGGACCGGACGACCTGGATGGGCCTGACGACCTGGCGACCCGGAAATAAAATGTTATAATTAGTCAAAAAATTAATCACTAAATAATTAAAGATTAATTTAAAAATAAGTCATTTTCGAGATTAAAACATATTTAGTTAATTTTTAAAGATTAATTTTTTTTATAGTCAAAATCATAATAACTAATTTTAAATATTAATTTAATGATAAATTATAATTTTTTATTCATAATTGTCTATTTTAATAACTAATAATTTTAATTTTGCAAAATTAATATATAAATTAATTACTATAATTATCGATTATTATTAATTGTTAAAATCGATCGCTGTTTACATATTTTCATTATTAGGAGCTAAATGACAACATGTTTTGAAGTACTATGTAGAAAATAACCCTTATGGTCACCGGACTCAATTATATCGGTGGTAGTTAATACATATTCCATTTCTGTGGATCATATGTTTTGGTACTACTATTTGCTTTTTGCTTTGACAGGATCTGACTAAGGTCCTTGCCATAATAACAGAAGCTTCGGATTGTAGTGACACACATAACACGTGGAAATATATTCACTTTGGTATTAGAAAGTAAGTTTAAAATTAATTTATCTTCACAAAACTCAATTATAAAATAAAATAAGGTTTAAATATCAACAACTGATACATCAATAGAAGAAGGGGTAAATATATTTTTGGTCTTTTAATTTTTAATAAAAATTAAAATTAATCTTTTTTTAAAATTTTTGTCCAATTTAATTCTCTAACTTTACAAATATTTAGATTTAATAATTTTAATTAAATTTTGTTAATTTTATTTAACATTTTAAACGTGTTTCAATACATTTTTTTAGTTAACATTGAAATAAAAATATGCCAAACTGTATAAACAATTCAAATGTTATCATGAAAGACATATTTAAAATGTTCAACAAATTTAACAAAATTGAGTTAAAAGGATTAAATCCAAACTTTTCTAAAGTTAAACTCATTTTATAAAATAATAATTATATTTAACAAAATTAAAATAATATTATTTTTTGAAGCGGGTTCCTATATTATATTTTATATTTATTTACATATTAAACCTTGTATATAAATTAAAATTTAATTTAAAAATACATATTTATTTTTTTATTTAAAATGTATTTGATGATTTTTATGTTCTTCAAAAAATTTAAAACTTATCAGAAAGACTGTTATGTCAACGCTACATCAAATAACATCTAAGTGATACATTGGAACAACCTAAATGGAAAGGAAAGGAGAATAAATCAGAATGCAAGATTGTTTTCCCCACGTAATATTTTTAATAAGACTTCACAAAATCATTTTTTTTATATGAGAATTGTAATCTGCTAATGTATTATGATGTTTTGTTCCTAGGCTAGTTAATATTTCAAGATTTGATTTAATCAACTCTAGTAGGAAAATCTTTTTTAAACATATATAATTATCGTTCGTATAATTGATACTCCTCTTCTTTATTTCTTTACTCGATTGTAATTTGGGTCGGCTTTGATAAAATTACATTGGTTGTAGTCACTTTAATAAAAACATTCTTAAAAAATGTTAAATGGTAATTAAGTGATTATATATATAGCAAAAAATATGGTAACTGGGTATAAAAAATAATTTGTTGGTAAAAGCTATTTAAGTGATGTAAAACAGGTGTTTCAATGTTAATGTATAAACTGTTCTGGTATTGGATATATCCCCTTTCTATATCCCCTTTCAACTTTTTCATCACTTTCTTTATTCATCGCAAGTAGGGATATAAAAAAATCCGTACATGCGGATATCCGTGGATAGAATCCACAATGGGTAGGAAACGAATATTAAAAATGGATACTCGTTATCTATGGGTAAGGGTATTTTTTATACTCGCATGTTAACGGGGCGGGTACAAGTATTATAGTATCCGTACTCGTTGATACCCATACCCGCTGAACTTTAATTCACAGAAATATCCTCATATATATATATATATATATATATATATATATATATATATATATATATATATATATATATATATAAAGCATTATGAGTCTTCATTTAGTAATGGTGGTTGGATTCTTACCCCACATTGGATTATAGTAGATTACTTCGAGATACTGTAGAGGCATTGATGTGTCTCAAAGATTGGTTATGGACCAACATGGAAGGTAATGAAATTAACACTTTTACTTAGATATGTTAATTAACTGATTGTTAGAAATTTTTAATGAACTTCTTATGTTTTCAAGCTCTTCTAGATTAAAATTGGACAACATAAAACTTTATATAATGTTGCAAGATGTGAACATTGATGAAGTTAGTAATTTCTTTAATATTTCATTCAAAAATAAACTACAATATAAATTGTTAGTGATTTCTTATTTGTTTGTTTTTCAGGAATCAATCGAAAAAGTGGAGGCATTCAAAGAAGACACCTTAAGCTATAGGACAATGTTGTCAAAAAAATCGTTTTCCTTTTAAAACATGTTTTTGACACTTGTTGGTAGGTGGTACGCTACTTCCTACTGCCATGCATGACCCATTCAGATTCCTTTTCCTTTGCCAACTTCAAACATAACCCCACTATGTACACACCACCATCACCACCAGTCTCTTAACTCACCACGTTCCCATGTAGAAGAATGTTTCGTTTCATTGTTTTCCCTTGCCCTATCTGTGACCCCACATGCTTCTTCTTTCATCACTAATCGCTGCCTCATTTTGCACACGACAAACCTACACCAGCTTGCACATGTTGTCCCTTTCTATCTTATCCACTTTGGCCGTTCTACAATCTGGCAAATCAAACTCCAATTATCTTGGGTTATGTTTTATATGGGTTATAGTTATTAAGAAATTGTGGTTCTATATATATTTATTTACTTGTTATGTGCGATCGGTACATTTGTCGTTTTTCATTAAGAAAGGTCCACCAGACGACTCATGTTGATCCAATCCAAAATTTTGGATTCTACGCAGAACCGCCTGACGACAAGAAAGGCCCGCCAGGCGACATGAGCTTGAATGGTTTGGGTTCTGCAATTTTTGAGTCTTGTGGTGTTTTTGAGTGCACTATAAATTTCGATACGTGAATGTGATTGTACATGTTTGTAAATGGTGGAGAATTTATACTGCGATTGGTGATTTTGATGATTGGATGTTTATAGAAGCATGTGGGTTCAAAAAGGGGGGGTGGGGAAATGAATGTTAAATACGAATTTGGATCTAAATGATTGGATGATCTAATTGAAGGTGTGTGCATGCTGGAAATTTAATTAGGAGTGAAATTGTACCGTTGGATGACTGGATCGCACTATGGGGAAATTTTGAGGTTTCTCGCAGGTGCAAGAAATTCTGGGAAATGCCTAGAATATGACACACCGCCTGGCGGCATGTTCTTGTCGCCAAGCTACAATTAGGAACCAACAATTCTGGGTTGGTTGTGTTGTGCCCAAGTTTGGGAAATCTGTTGGGGGGTTTAAGTGGAACTAGCAAGGTGAACATAGGAAAAAGTTGGACCAGTGATGTTTTGTATATTTTATGTAATAAACATGATTGGGGATTTTGAGCAATTAGATGTGGGATGAGATGATTATTAAAGGAAATTAGTGCAGGGTGGTTGATATTAGCATATTGCAATGGTTGGTCGAGGTTTTAGTCATAAGCATGGTTCTTTCTTGCGTAGATTCAATGTGCAATTAATGGGATCCTATGTATAAGTGCATGAACATGTGGTGATGTTAAAGTGTAGTTTGGTATGTTGCATTGGATTAAGTGGAATATGCAATATTGATTGGGACAAGGAATGAATATATGGGTACACACACACACACACACACACACACACACACATATATATATATATATATATATATATATATATATATATATATATATATATATATATATGATTTGGGTGATTGTTGTATAAGTCTTAGGACCATGGTTTGCCCTTAGTTAATTCTAAGTGATGGCATAGTTTAAATTGGTGAATACATGTGGATATAAATATGTTAGTAAGGCATATGGGGAGTGAATTTTGAGTCATGTTGGATGATCTATATGTAACTTGGCATTTGGTAGTGTGCTCGTTATGTTTTGACTGTGCTGAATTTTGTTCTGCAGTGCCTAAACCAGTAAAACTCGCTTTACTAGTGTAGCGCTTGGCGGTGGGGACTGGACCGCCAAGCGATAGCCATAAAACAGGGAGTCCCCAGAGCGCATAGCGCTTGACGGTGAGGATTGATCCACCAAGCGATAGCTAACAAACAGTGGGTCTTGAAACGCGTGGCGCCTGGCGGTGAGGGATGACCGCCAAGCACTCTACAACAAAATTTTGCTTGACGATGATTAGGCTGCACCAGACGATAGTGTAGGGGCAATGGGCTTTTGTGGTGTGTGTTGCATGGTTTGGTGTGATGGTCTTGGCCTGGGATGTGCTTGGAACTTTTTTTTACGAGCGGCGGTTCGTAATGGATTGTGAACATGTGGTGATCACGGGCGAGAGGTCTGTGATGATGGGAATCTTGTATGAGAATACGGGTGGAGGCTCATATTGGTTGACTCCATTTGATTGTTAGCGGCATGTTTGTAACAGGATGTTTCCACACATGTTGGATTGCAAACGGGAGGTTCGTAGAGGTTAGACCACGAGCGACAGGTTCGTGAAAGCGTTGGAATCCCTAAGACTAAGGTTGAGTGTGTGCTCATCTCATATATAGATTATGAGACCGAGCTGGCGTGGAATAAAGGTTTTTTTTAAAGTGAGAAAATGATTAAGTTAAAGTGCTTTGGGTGAGGGTTTATGATATGACCTTTGCATGCATGTTTAATTATATTGAGCTCACCCTTTTTTTTGTGTTTGGCGATGATCGTGTGCCTTATCACACAAGAGCAGATGTTGTTTCAGGTGATATTGGTGATGTTTAGAGTCAAAGTGTAGACTAGTTGTTGGGGTTTCCTTTGAGGAATTGTTTTGAGTATACTGTAATTTTTAATTACATCGATTTTGGAACTCAAATTTTGTAATGCGTTATATTATGGATTTTGAACTTGCGCGCGATTAATAAAGTTTAAAATTTTCGGCGCTTTTGGGAATTCTTGTTAAATATTGAGTATTTTAAATTATAATTTTTTTTATTAAGTAATATTTGTCTAAGATGTTACATCAAATCATGCAATTATCCTCTAATTTTGAGCAATATATCATGCATTAGTAGATTTTTTTTTTGTATTTCATGAGAAATTTCTTGTGGATTTCTTACAAAAATTTGTAGGAAAAATGTTTCTTGCCAATTTTTCTACGAATTTTGATCGGTAGGTAATACCTTCATGGGTAATTAGTAATCGTGCAGAAAATTTCTTGCAAAATTTTTTTATGAAATAAGTGAACTAAAAATTTTATCCTTAATCCTTCACAAATGCCAATAGAACATTCTCAAGATCCAAAAAATAGTATAATGCTTTTTACTATAAAATACATGCTCTGTTACTTGAAGACACAAGCGCTTTACTTGCAACTTAACGTGTTTTCCTTAGTGATGTTCACTATGCTTATGTGAATCTCACTTAGAATTTTATAATGTAAAATAAAGAAAAACTTATCAAAAGAGCATTCTTACACTCCTTAAAATAACAAGCCACACAAACTCCATGACCAACGTTTTTCAAATTTCCTAACGACAAGAAATCCATAACAATGAGATGCAAATAACCTAAAAACAATATATAAAAACTGAATGAATCACCTAAATTCCATGCCTTAGATTGTGAATATCCTTCTCAATTTTCCCGTACTTCATTGCAATGATCTAATAATAGAGAATAATAATTGCAAAAGATCGACTTAAAAGAATCCGTAATCAGAACAGTAGCTTACTTGGCCTGTGTGCTTCTGCCTTCCCTTGTATACCTTGAGCCTTTAGTTGATGGCAGGAAGCATGTCGATCTAAGATTTTTAACAACGACAAAATCGGATTCCTTCTCGTGCTCGTGGCAGATGTACTTCTCGTGATCGGAGAGCACAACGTCAAAGTCAAAGGCCTCGTTACTGTCATCGAAACCTATCTTGAAGACGAAATAGCACGACGTGTCAAGAACCGGCTCATGCACTCTCGCACTAGCCTTCAACTAACGTCTCGCGGTGATCCCGATGAGCTAGGACGTGGGTCCACCTCGATTAGGTCTTGTGTGAATATAACCCATCGTTGCACTTGTAACCGCTGACAACACTCAATATCGTCTGGAGGAATGAATTTATTTTCGAAATAAAAAATAAAAGTAAAAAATGTTTTTTAGTTAATGACATATAAAAAAAGGTGAAGTAAATTTTTCTTCAATGATTTTCAAACTTTAATTTTAGTAAAAAAAGAAAAAAAAGATGAAAAAAAGATAAAAAAAAAACAGAAGAAGGAAAAGTCTAATTTGTTTTTAATATAACACTCATTCTCATGAGCTTAACAACCTAACATATTTTGGTCTTCACTTTTTGCTTTTGTACCCTTTGTTCTATAGAGAAAATAATGATATGATTCTAATAATTAGAAACAATATCTTTTCTAATGACTAGAATCAATCTTATTATTGATGATGATTAATATTGTGAACTGATTAACTGTGATTTGATTTGATTATCGTTGTGATGTGCTACCATGATGACCAATTTCTTTTTTATATTTCATTAGAATTAAGGCTAGAATACATTGGTATTGTAATGTGTGGAGATAAATACACCGTCTATCATATGAAAAGGGATCGAAAAAAAAAATTCTCTACACTTCTCTACTTTTTTTCCCATCACCACTCACTACAAAAAAAAATTAAATTTCATACCGACAAAATCTATATGTAAAGTCCTAAATACGTATGTAATTGAACAACTCTGATGGATAACATACGGAACAGAATCCGCATGTAAAATAGGTATCGATAATTTTATATACGAAAAAATTTTGTATGTAATGTTACATACGGGATAAATCCATATGAGACTTTATCTACGAAATAAATCCGTATATAACTGATAAGGACATTACATACGAAAATAAATTTGTATGTAATAAATATAGATTTTTCCTACCGAATAAATCCGTATATAATTAATGAGTGACATTTTCCATAAATAGATATGTATGTAACATTTGTTTATATTTTTTTTATATTCCTATAATCCAACTACAATAGAGTTAAAATGATTCAAATGAAGTTCACACATAACAATCTAATAAAATTCTAATACCATATCCAAAATCAAGTCATAACAACATATAATCCAAATAAATATTAATAGAAAAAAAACAATATAATTGAATGCATAATAAATAATATTCTCAACATATGTTTCAATAATATCATTCATACTTCATGATCAAAACATTTATCTTAAAGTCACGATAATAATAAGAATAAATATATCAAAATTAAAACTAAACTTTATAAACATTTAGAATTATTTCTTGACTAAAAAATATTATTCTTTTGGAAGATTGTCTTCGACGTGCAAATAATACAAAATATATAAGTTCAAATATTATAAACATCTTATAAATATTTATAAAAACTAATTTATGAAAACCACAAAAATAGTAAATATCAATATATAAACCATGGTTGATTTAGTTCTAGAGCATCTGACCTTTCCCCTTCATTTCTAATTCTTTGTATGGTTTCTTCATGTCTTTTAAATGTGTAGCAAATACCATTTTTTTTAATGCAGAAATCACAAATTAACATTCACTCTTAAATTTACTATATTTTGCATTCAAATATATATACAATAACCATTGTAAAACATGAGATATATAAAACATGTTATAAAATGAGACATTTTTTCCTTCAACTTTGAAATTTTTTTTTAGGTTGTTGGAGATATATTTTTGATTAGGTGTGAGAAATATTGGTGAAGTGTAAAGGGGTGAGAGAGCATTTAATGAGAACCCATCTGATATTGACTTTACCCTGCAGGACTCAATTATTAGACTTTCACATTCAGTAATTAGGGCTTTGAGCTTTGCTTTATGTGAATTTGGAAATAGCAGGCAAAGGGACAAAACATTCAGTAAAGTAGGACTGGTGGGGAAGATTCCTTTGTAACAAAGTTCATAGGATTTTGTTCATGTTCTTTCTCTCTCAATCAGAATGGTAGGAACCAAAAACCCAACAATTTATGCATTTTTCTGTGTTGCTGCAATCTGCTGTGTGCCAACTGATTTTCAGTGATCTCTACGTGTTGGGTCTTGCGTGATGAAAGTGCATGTCTAGGAAAATTCTGATTAGAAAAGATTTGATACAAGTTCAAACGCATAGCACAAGACTAGTTTTTCAAGTGGGCCTTTTGAAAGTGTATTAAATTTTGTGGTGTTTTCATGTTCCTTTATTATTGTGATCGATGACCATGCCTGCATCATCCCATCTTATGCTCATACACACTTTATCCAATTATTTTTACCCTTTTATGTATTATTTTATTAATTTGGAATACTTCCGCCGTTGCAATGGTTATTAATGTGTTGAGTGAATGGTTTTTTCATGGGTGCACATTTAATTGTATTGATCGAATGAAATCATGTAATTAACTTTCCAGTGCAAAATTCATTTGTTATGCGAAGAGGCAAATTGAAAAGTTTTTTTTTACTATTTTATTCCATGTGATACTTATTTGAAATGCCGTATTTTTAATATTAAATAATTGAATGACTTGGATTGTGATGAAATTATTGGACTTGAAGGATTGGTGTTGCCTGCTACTGTTACACATGCACCCGTGTATATTTTATGTGAATGTGAAATATATAAGCAATTTATTTTATTATATATATTTTGGATTTTGATATATATAATAAATATATTTGATTTTTAAATAAATGAACATTTAAATTTTAGTAGTTTAGTATTTTCTGACGAGTAAATTGATTTAAGAAATTGACATCTTTTAATAGATAGTTCTTGAAAAATATTATTTGATATTGTTAAGTACGAGTAATATAATTTCATAGCACCGTGATTTCACTTTTCGTGAGTATATTTATATGAAATTTTATGAGTGAATGAAATAATTTAGGTTTAATTATTTCAAGAATAAAATTTAATTTTATATATTGTATTCTTGACTTTTGGGTATGAAATTTTTGTACAAGGTATTTGTTATTTTGGTGACCATGTTATGCTCTCCCTAGTAGCATATATGTAGTTAAGCATGAACGATATAATTTTATATGATTGTAAACTCACCTATTATGGGTATAGTTATATAAAATTGTGTGTGAATGAGATAATTTAATTATCTTGTTAATTAATTTTATATTACATTAATGTCAATCATGCCTTATCGGTATGTTTGTGTTAATGTATTTTATTTTATCTCTTGATACAATGTACTTTGAACTTTATCCTATGCCAATTATTTGTCTTATACTATCGTTATTAGATTTCTTTATGACATGAGTTGTGCATTTCATTTCTTTCTTAATTATATTTCTTATTTATTATGATTCGGGACCCTTAGGCGAGGTCATAGTGGATGAGAAATTTGGTATTATAGACATGTTTGACTGTGTATTTAGAAACATTCATTTTTTTATTGCACAATAGTTGTGCATCTTAAATGTCTTTGTGTTGTTTTTATATAAGCTTCTTTGTCTATGCCATTGACTTGGGTCAAAATTTTGGATGAGACAAATTTTTGAGGATTGAAAAGAATCTTTTGACTTGTGTTTGGTAATTACCGATATGGACTCTTCTTTAAGAGAAAAAGAGTCTCTAGCTCTTACTCTTGAGTCCACTACTGTCTAGAGAACTTCTTGTGAGAAATTGGAACACTCAAAGAGAGTGTGTCTGATGGTCTTGAAATATACGATGAAGAAGTCTATATGGTTCAACCTGATGGCTTTTGTTAAATAAGGCAAATAGCAGTTGGTTAGCAAGTTGAAAAAAGTCTATTTATGGGCTTCGACAAAGCTTTTAGACAATCATATTTGAAATTTGATCGGATGGTCAATTTTTTTGGCATCAAGGAAAATGTCTTAGATCAATGAATTTACTTGAAGACTAGAGAGAGCCATATCGCCATCATTCTTATCTTAGATGTTGATGATTTTTTTTTTCTAGAAGCAATGTTGAATTTTAGACCGAGACAAAATTTATGTTAAATAGCCACTTTGATATGATAAACCTTTTGTGATGCCTATGTTGTTTTAGGCATTCAGTTTTTTCGTGAAAGGCCATGTGGCATTCTTGGAGAAGCTCTTTTTTGGAAGAGTGTTAAACAAACTCTTACAACTACTTCTACTATGGAGGCAATATATTGCTTGTTATGAAGCATTTGTCAAGTTGTGTGCCTTAAAAGTGTGGAATAAAATTTGATTTATGACTTTCAAGTTATTGAAAGTATTTCTAGTCCACTTTTAATATATTGTGCTTTTAATACATTGTGCGTTGTCGTGCATTTCTCTCAAAACCACAAAAGCTCTACTTGCGTAAAACTTTTTTTATGCAAATTTTCTGTTTGTTAGAGAGAAATTTTTGGATTTTCAAACTCAAATTAAGCATACTACTGTAGTAAATATGTTAGCAGATCCACTAACCAAAGACTTAGCTAGTGAAGTTTTTCAAAATCATGTAACTCATATGGGTGTGATCAGTGGCGGAACAACCTTATGACCGAGGGGAGCCATGGCTCCCCCAAAAGTCTTCAATTTTATCTTTTACATGCATTTAATTATATTATATATTATATTTATATATATTTTAATTATATTATACAAA
>Ga0214545_1010586_pt1 | contig 13279 bp, 7 predicted proteins | sample CNSS4metaG_FD_160064 | JGI IMG/M metagenome (GOLD analysis project Ga0214545, IMG submission 160064) | Root nodule microbial communities from cowpea collected in UCLA plant growth center, Los Angeles, California, USA - CNSS4 | ecosystem: Host-associated > Plants > Roots > Nodule | place: USA... | reverse complement strand
TATTTAATATTTTTTTCATTCCATGATTATATATATATATATATATATATATATATTTTTTTTTTTTTTTTTTTTTTTTTTTTTTTTTTTATATTTAATTTTTTTTTTTTTTTTTTTTTTTTTTTTGTTCTACTTGCTCTTCAATTAAAAAAAATGCACAAAAATGTTAAGGTTACATGTTGTTTCAAGTGACAGTCTAAATAACTAAGTTAGTGACTGATATAGTTATTCCACTGATGACGTATCTGTATCTGTCAGGTTTGGACTAAGTGAAACTATAAGTTTGGTAACTGACCCTGAACTTCGGGAAAGTGATATTGTTCCAGACGAGGAGCAACAACTTTTCATGCATTATTTTCAGTTCTATTAGCAGACTTGAACCTCTTGTTGTGCTCTTCATCAGAAGATGAGGCGCAATTTGAGGGCTTCTCCTTACACTTTCAACCACTTCTCTTTTACTCCCAACAAAGTTTAAAATTCTTACTTTCTCTAATTATATGTTATTTTCTTATTTTTTACTTTTCTTTGTACAAGTTAAATATTGCAGCCCCCACTATTACTTGTTTGATAATCCATCAACAAGAGACAAATAGCACTGCCTTCGGCTGTGGCATGATCCCAGATTAACTGAGATGAATCACGCCCGTCTGATTTCTGGTGGAGGATGGCTACTCCGGCGACTTTTCACGGCGGCTGAGAGTCCAGAAAAAAGACCAAACCTCTATTGAATGTTATCGGAGTCGTTGTACATGACTGGAGGAAGCGTGTCGAAAATTTTGGACAACTATGTAAAGCAAGGCAAAGCCATAACAGAAATAGAACTCAAAATATGTGTGGAGCAGCTACGAAGGAATCTTAGATTTCAGCATGCACTCCAAGTATCAAATATCAACTTATAATTATTTTTGTAATTTTGATGTATGTTAAAGTTTGTAATTTATGATTATTGCAGATAATTGAATGGATGGAGAGGAAGAAAATTAACATTTACCGGAGTAATTATGCAGTGATATTAGATCTTGTGTGGAAGACCAAAGGGTTGGTTGCGGCTGAGAATTTTTTCAGTGGTCTTCCTCTTCCAGCCAAGAACAAGTATACCTATGGTGCACTCTTAAACTGTTACTGCAAGGAACTCATGAAAGACAAGGCATTGAATCATTTTGAGAAAATGGATGAATTGGGTTATGTCACTTCTCTGGCTTTCAGCAATTTGATGAATCTGTATATGAGAAGTGGTGAACCCCAGAAAGTGCCTCACCTGGTGGAGCTAATGAATAGGAGAAGCCTTCCCTTGTGTTCAGTCACGTACCAGCTCTGGATGAACAGTTGCGCCTCTTCGGGTGATCTTGATGGGGTGGAGAGAATCTATGAGGAGATGAAGAAAACCGAAGATCAAATTGATTGGCAGACCTACAGCAACCTTGCTGCTATTTATGTAAAAGTTAAGGACTTTGAGAAGGCTGAAATGATGCTTAAGGAGCTGGAGAAACAAGCGAAGCCAGGGCAGCGTGATGCTTACCATTGCTTGCTTGGTCTCTATGCTAGGACTGGTAATCTTGAAGAGGTTCACAGAGTGTGGAATTCCCTCAAGTCTGTCTCCCCTGTCACCAATTTGAGCTATCTGGTTATGCTTTGTACCCTCCGAAGGCTTAATGATATAGAGGGCTTAACAAAATGCTTTAATGAGTGGGAAGCTAGTTGTGTTAGCTATGATGTGAGGTTAGCTGGTGTCTGTGTTAGTGCTTATTTGGGTCACAACATGGTGGAAGAAGCTGCTTTGGTGTTTGAGGGGGCTAGCAGGAAGAGCAAAAGGCCTTTGTTTAAGATTGAGGAAATGTTCATGTTGTATTTCTTGGAGAAACGTCAATTGGATGATGCTGTGAGGTACTTGGAGGCTGCGTTATCTGAAGAAGTGAACGGTCATAAATGGCATCCTCCACGACAAGTTGTTGTGGCTTTTCTGAAGTGCTACGAAGAAGAGACGGACATGGATGGTGCTGATGAGTTGTGTAAGATTCTCAAGGCTAAGAATTTTGATGATTCCCGGATTAAAACTTTATTAATACGGCCAAAGCAAATTGTGGGGAACTTGTAGGCGCAGGTTATGATGCAAGTGATTTGGCATTTATCTTGGTTTTCATAAGATTTGGAAATATCTTTAGTTCTTTATGATGTTCCGACACGCCTCATAAATGACGTGTTCGTGTTCCGTGTCTGATACATATTGGACACCGACACTCCTACGATACTTGTAGGACAATGTCCAATCTGAAAAATATTTTTTTATCTTTGACATGATTTTAATGATTAAAATAAGGAACAAATCTTATTCTATCTACTTTTCGCATATTGGATATTAGATAGATCCATTGAATTCTTTTTTGTGTTAGTTGACAATGTGTTAGTTGACAGTTTCAAACTTAACATGTATATACACGACGTGTCCCGTGTTCTATGTTTTCTCAATTTAGCCGTATCTCCGCATCCGTATCCGTGTACCCGTGTCCGTATCCAGAACTTCTTATCCTATTTTTATCGTTTCCGTATTTTCTATATCAAAATACAAGAACTGAAATAGAAAGTCATTTTTTCATTTGAAACATGCCACAAATAAAACGATTTCACTCTAATTTTCTTTTTTAATTTTTATCTAGGCCCACTAACATTTGGATGCCTTATATCTACTTAATCTACAATGAACTGGGTCTTCGTTTTTATCAGCACTAGGCCTAACTAGTAGTACTGTGAGCACTAACGCCATCACTAGGGACTTAATTTGAGACCCTTGAAGTCTATAGTTGATCTTCCTGTTCAGTGATGTTTTAAGTATTTTTTTATTCTCGTAATGATTTTAATTTAATATGCACTACCTTGCTCAAGTTTTGTCTTTATTGCTGACATTCAAAACCTACAGTCTCAGTTTCTGCGAGTTAACCTGATATGATAGGGAGGCGGAAATTCATCGCTTTTTACGTTTGCTTCATAATTTCTTGAAAGAGTATAACTTGTTTATGCCATCGACGTGCTTCTCTCATTTTAAGACGATATCTAATTACTCGATCACAGTAACTTTTTTTTTTCATCAAACGAACCATTACAATTCAACAAATAGTAATGTAGGCATCGCTACTAAAATATTAAATTTTACAAAACAGAAAAATAAAAGACCCAAACCGTTGATACAGAAACCAACACGACTATACATTATATATATGTCAGTATTACGTCTGGCAGTGTCTTTTGATAAGTGAACATCTTCTAATTTCCTTTATGCAATTTGAACCTTAATACAGTAATAAGCAAAGGGTTAAGTTCAATTATATATCACCTATGCCTCATATTATGATATCAAGTTAACTTCCCTTTTGTATGCCTTTTGTATTGAACAATGTATTACTTAATTGAGACTAATTGAAGTGAAGATATACCACAACTTCAGGTAAAGTTTGTCTGAAATGTTAAAATTTTCAAATTGTGAAGTTGTTACCTAAAGAACATCACTTTCAACTAGAATCAGTCTCGAGAGTTATGCAACCATGTACCAAAAAGAAAGGAGTCATGCTTCCACTTTTTTCCCATTTTGTTTTTATTTATACCCAAAATCATCCTCTTCCTTTGAACGGGTTCCAATTGCAAATAGTACTGCAATTGCAACAACTAAGCCGAAGAGGATGGAACTCCATAATGCAGATAATGAATTAATACTTTTCTGACACTGCTTAAAATAACTAAAGTAATGCTTCAGTTACAATAAAAAAATAGAGCAAAGAGGAAGCACTACACAGTACAAACCTATCTAGTACAAACGTAATGAATAGTACAATCTCAAACTTAAGCTGTTGGTTCAATATTTAAAGGTTGTTGCTCTCTAACGGTGTAAAGGAAACAACACTCTTGGGATTGAACACCCGATAGCTCACAAACACAGACACACAAAGTGCTGCTACTGAGAGTATAACGGAAAAGGCACTAGCCACATTCCACGAGCTACTTGATGCTGCATCTACTGAGTTGCCAGTCAAAGAACCGCCAACAGATATGTCAATGGGAACCCAATCACAATTAACAGAGTAGTGTCCAGAACCATGCCATGGCTGACCATCTACTGGATACCAGAAACCAACAGACATCTTACTGGATCCACCGATGTTAAATTGCACGTCCTGCAAGGTATTATTTTGCATCATTTTACTTGCTACTTATTTTATGAATGAAGTTTTGGAATACAGATATTATTACGTACAGAACTATTGAAACAAAAATACATTGGGTTTCCAGTTCTCTCTAATTAAGCTATAAAATGGGTTCTTAGCTAGTAAGAAGCTAAAAGTAAAAACACAATTTGTCAAAACAAAAACCACATGATTCAGAAAAATTCCTTCAAGCACATATATTTGAAAAGATCTTTTTCATCAATGCTCCCACCCCAAACAAAACCCAAAAAAGAGAGGCAGTGATCTAAATCCGATATGTTTTAGTTTTTGGCCATAGCCAATAAACATGTATTCAGAAGGCAAGTTTGCATTGTGAAGAATGTAAAACAAACAATACAGTATAGCAATCTCATCCAAAGCCAAAGTTGTTTCAACAACAAAACAGCATAGAAATCTATTGAAAAAATATTGTGCATCGCATGACCTGACCTGGGATACACCTTGCCAGAATTGATCAAAATCGATAAATAATAAGTTCTTATGTTTTTCATCCACAAACCAATATTAGATTTACAAATGGCTCAAAGATTAATTGAGAGAGAACTTGAGAACAAAGAATTGAGCTGATGGGAAAAAAAATCAATTAATCATTGCAAGTTCTTAGCAAATAAAACTTGTGAATGTCATATTACTTTCTAGGTTCTAACCTGTTGAAGATGATCCATAGTCCTCAAAGGCCTGGAAAATTCAAAAAAGTATGTGCCCTTTTTTCCATTATCTGTATATGGACTCTCATCCTCTACGAAACCTGTTATAGACAAGCATGTGAGTACCAATACATAAAATAGAAGGGAAAAAAGATGCTAAAAAACTAAATGATAGGGTAAAAATAAAGCACAGTGATAAGATTTAAGATAATGTAGTTAAGGTACTCTAATAAAATAAAAACAGCTCGACCCAACAAATCAGAGGCGGTGATTGAACTGGTCTGAACCAGCAAGAAAAATAACTGAGGTTAATAAATTTTACTGGTTTCGTAAAATATTTAGTGTTATCCATAGGTAAAGAATAACGTGTGAATCTGTGAGCTAATAATTTGATCTTATTACATAATATAAACAAGAATTACACCAAAACTATGTTAGTTATTATGTTCCTGTTGTTATACTACCTCAGTTTTAAATTAACAGTCTTTTAAGGTACCCTGACTAAGAAACAACTAATTACTAATCAAATCATCTCACAAAGCAGTGGTATATCTATTGCTGTTTTTCATCTGTGTAAAAAAGACATCAATTACACGAGACGCAGAAATAAAAATTTAGTAAAAAAATATCTTTAATTCTTATTTACTGTCATCTCTCTTTCAATATAAATAATAATATTTAGTTACTTTTACTTATATGAGTAGGTATTACTGGAAAAAATAACTTCAAAAGCTAAAAACACTGTTGTTTTGATATAGGGGAAGTATTTAGTACACACATATGGTTCAACCAGATAATCAATTATTATTCTTACCGTTGACCCAGCACCTAATTGAGTCCACGACTGAGTTTCATACACTAGAAATATAGAATACAAAATATGCTTTAACATAAAAGAGAGAATAAATCCCTACTTTTGTCCCACGAGAACATAGGTGTCGTATTTTTTGTACTCAACATTTATCATCAAAATAATCCCCTCAATAGTACAAAAAATCATCACTTTAATACTCCTTATATTTTAACATCAACATAACACCTAAACAATGCAAAACAATTTAGTCTCTCGATCTCAAGAAAAATGTAATCGAAGAACGGCTGATTTGATGATAACTTGAATAATAGAGACTAAAGTGACGATGCTTGTAACTATTGAGAACAAAAATATGGGTCTAGTCCCCAAAAAAGGGATATTTTGTATGGCAAGATAAGAAACAAAGTGGATTTTCTTCTTAATGGATCACTGAACTTTTGGCACTTAGTGGGAGATTAACCTACATAGACGGTACCAATTGAAAGCAACCGCCACTAACATGTATGAAAAATTTTCAAGTGCTGTTGACATAGCATAAAACAAAAATTATAAATGAAGCACAGTACAAGGCATGTTTTATCTCATATATACGAACCATTTACTTCATAAGTAGCATGTATATATAAGGAAACATATTTTAACTACTGCTCAGAAAATATTGTTTTGGCATTCCTGTCACTATCAACCAAAAATTCAGTCTGAATTCTGCTTCCAACTATTATTAATTGATAGGACATACTACTTGTTTTTTAATCTAAAATGAATCAGTCACCTGAGTGAACCGTGAAACTACTATGCCACCAGGCACCCTTCCAGTCATTCTGCGCACTAGAATCATTAGCTGAAAACAGAAAAAGGGTCAATCTATATACCTTAAATGATAAAAAGTTATAAGATTACCAAGTATCAACATGTGATGGGTTGAAAATAAAAAATGTTATATATATAACCCACAACATTCCAAGTCATAATACAAAAATGAAAGAAAAATTAATTGCCTGGAGGGAAGTGTCTTTCCTTTCAGAATTTTAACTCTTTGAAAATAGATGCGTTATCATTCTATTCAATTCTTATGAAATAATAGACATTTTATTGTAACTCTCAACCATAAACATTAATAGGTCAACAAAATGCCCAAGCAAATTTATGCACAAACAAAATCTACCAACATAAATTTAATTCATAATTCTTGTAGAGATTCATTTCAGATGTTAGTTAGCGAGGTAACGAGCTATATGACTTGAGCACAGAGCCAGATGATCTAGAGTCACAGCATCAATGTCCATATACAGTGTCAAATAAGGAAGAATGCTCGTAGTTTCTAGAACATACGAAGATATGAACAGAGGAGCTAGTTCAGAGATATTTGCTACTTGGAATATTGGTACTTTGACAGGTAAGTTTATAAAGGTGGTAGGCAACATGATTCAGAAGATGATTAACATTATGTACGACGAAAGTCCAAATGGGTTAGAGAAAAAGTTGAGTTAGGTACATTGGGATTTAAACTTTGGTATACTGGGAAAATTACAGAGAATAACAGTGTGGGTATTGTTGTGGACAAGGATTGGAAAGAGAGGCTGGTGGATGTAAAAAAATTTAAACCAAATTTGAACTTCAAACTATTGGTTCAAACGAGAGCATCAATATTATTGGTAGTTATGCACCACAAGTAGGTTCTGAAGCACTTTAAAAAAAAAAAAAAAACTTTAGAAAGATTGATGGGATTGGTTCAAAGCATTACACAAGAAGATTTTCCTAGGAAGACATCTAAATGGACATCTGTGAGGCAATACAATTTATAGTTCATGTGGTTCTAGTTTAAGAGAACTATATAAGGGATGACAGTTTACTTTTTATTTCTTTACAACTTAAGATTTTAGAATTATGAACATTTGTTTCAAGAAGGAGGAGGAACATCAAATCATTCATAGGAGAGGAAGTTTAAGTTCACAAATAGATTTTGTTTGGTAGCAATGCTGAAAAAAAAAGACCCAGAAAAGGATGGATTATAGTTAAGTTGTTGGTCTAGACAGTATTTTTGTCGAAGTTTAAAAGTGCATACGACCACAAAGTATAATTTGTCCCATGATAGGACTTTAATATTCTGGGGGTGTCTAAGTCCCATATTAAGTAGTGTCACACTTGATGAGTACTTAAGTGTTTGGTTCTCCCCTTAATAACTAGTTTTTGAGGTGGATTCCCCAACTGTTTGGACGTTTATCAATTTGTATCAAACCTGGTTAACGCCGAAATGTCACCAAAATGTCACCCTTAGAATGAGATACTCGATATAGCATGTGTTTGGTTCTCCCTTTAATTGTTAGCTTTGTAGCGTAGGCTCCTCGAGTGTTTGGGTGCTTATCAAGCCCACAATGAGATTTTGAGATCTATGATGTCAATTAAGTCGGGGGAAAGAGCTTTAGTTTGTACATGCAAGAACAAGATAATATACAGGATTATGTTAACTACAGAGGATTTAACTTGTGGGTCACTGAGAAATTATGTAAAATGTGGTCAAGCATAGATTTAAGAGAACAGACAGGATTATAGAGAACAAATTTTGTTTTATATTAGGGAGGTTTACTAATGAAGTCATTTACATTTCAGAAGCTAGATGAGAAGATACTGAAGAAAGAAATTTCAAAAAAACTTATGATCAGGTGTCAAGAGAAATACTAGGAAGGTTTACAACAGAACTCATTTATATTTTACGAGGTAGATGAAAAGATACTGAAATAAAGAGACTTGCATATAAGTTTTATTGAATTTGAAAAAACTTGTAATAGAGTATTAAGAGAAGTGTAGAGAATAACTTTGGAAAAGAAATATGTTTTGTGACCTATATCAAACCTACAAAAGAAATCTATGATATGATAACCACTAGAGTGAAAACTGCATGAGGCAATATGAGGGAATTTTGAATGGGGATTGGACAACAAAAAGGCTCAAACTTAAGTATTTGATTTACTTAGTCTTGAATGTGATTACTAGAGACATACAAAGGAGTATTCCAAATTGCCTTCCTTTCTACAAATTACGCAGTTTTTTTAATCAAGGAAAGTTGTTAAACTTAAACTTAGCTTTGAAAGTAAACTTTGAAGACAAAAGCTTTTCACTTAAGTATGAGTCTAACAAAGTATACACATAATAACTTGAACAAAAGACAATAGGAATATGACTAGGAAATTGTTGGGAATCTAATGACATAAAACACTAGGAATATATCTATCAGTGGATCAAGGACAAACTGTACAAGAGAATTTGATACCTTGTTCAATCTAAAACTTGAAGGCATTAGGTTTGCAGGTTCAATTCACTTATATGTACTTCAATTTGTTCACTCTTAACTGTAAAAACATTATATTCACACTTATGCTCCAAAAATTTCTTCTTCAAGTGAGCATTTATTTCACATGGTATGGTTTCTCTTGAGCATAAACCTTTTTTTATCCATTGACTATTCAATGATTCCTTAAAGCTTAGCCATTATTGTCAATATACTATAATACTTGCATTGTCGTGTGGCCCTAAAGCTCAATCATTATTTCCTCACATCAATTGCACACAACATTTGACATTTGTATATAGATCTATTGTGAGAAAGACTTTCAATACAAAGGATTTTTATCCATAGATCCACCACTAATTTCTTTATATTTGTATGAGTGAACCATCAACTTAACACTATATTTGAATCCAAGTGGATAAAACAATCGAAAGATTCCCTCGATCTGCCACGAGGTTAACTACATAAGTGAACATGACACCACATTCAATAAAAATCTTTAAGGTTTTTAAAATGTGAATTTAGTCCTAACTTAACCACCAACTTTCAAGGTGGTTTGCACCCGCTTACATATAATAATTAGGTCATATCTCTAGTTAAGGTAAGATCTCCAATATACTTTCTCACGTTGAGGACTAGACATCTCAAGTATAGGACTACATATTTATGAGTGGTCAGATAGCGGGTGACATGATGGCCATAGAACCCTCTATAGGATTTACTCTAATACCATCCTAGAAAATAGACTTCAAGTCTAACTCAACCTCACAAAACTGATTTGTAAGTTGAGGTTTTCACCCTCTTGTATACTATAATTTGGCTTTATATCTAGTTGATGTAGGATATTCAACAAAGGTATTAGAATTGCATTTTTTTTTCATTCATATGATACTTCACTTGTTCATTTTTATTCAATGTGAGACTTAACATTTCAACAAAAATAAAATTGAGAGATGTCATACCACAAGATTATAGGTTTAAATATTCCATACCAATACTTCAAAATGATGAATGAATTAACAAGGTTGTCACCCACAAGATATAAATGGGTTGACTCAAATGGAGAAAGACATTGAACATCATTTGTGAGTGCAAAGTACCCTACTAGAGTTCAAGGACAACTTATATGGTACTTATATGCATCTAACTATACTTTATGATATCAATGTTGAGCTTTATAGGGATAACAAGAAAAAGGTGTGAGTAATATAAAAGGACAAGATACGGAAGGAGTGTACACAAAACGATAATAATATGGAACTAACTAAAAGAAAAAACATAGAAAATAGGGTAAGGTGGTTTGGCCACGTATAGAGGACATTGAAAATAATTAAAAGGGCAAGGGAGAGTACAAGGACATCTATTAATAGGATCACATGATATACAATTGTTCCAACCTCATTGCTGACATAGATAGGGTCATTGCACCAAGGTTATTGTCTGCTTTGAAATTCAATGGCTCTATTGCGATTTTGTTTTGAAAAGGTGCATCAATGGTGGGTTAAATAAGAAGGGTGTTTATAACTTCCCTTAACCTCGATTTCTAACGATGTGAGAGTTTTGAGTAAAAGTAGCCTAAACTCTCATTTTAGCACTGCTAAAAAGTGGACTTTAAGCCTAACTCAACCCCACAAAACCTTTTTGCAAGGTAAAGTTTTCACCTACTTATATACTATAAACTCGCCTTATCTCTAGTTGATGTGAGACTTCCAACACACTCCTCTCACGCTGAGGTGTATACATCTCGAGTGTGTGACTTGACATTAAAGGTGGTCCGATAGCGGCCCAATAGCTGATGGAACAATATGCCCAACAAACAACAAATCTCGGTAGGATAAGCTTTAACATTGACTCTAATATCATGTTAAGAAGTGGACTTTAAGTTTAACTCAACCCCACAAAACCGACTTGTAAGTGAGGTTTGCACTCACTTATATACTATAAACTCGTCTTATCTCTGGTCAATGTGGGACTTTCAACAAACACCAATATTTCAATCTCATGTCCATTGATATCATTAGGGTTACCATTTCCATAGTATTACTGGCTTTGGAACTTGATGACTCCATTTCAATTTTTTTCCAAAAAAGGCCTCAAAACGGGTTAAGAAAGGTATTTTGGAACAATAATATTTTTGAAGTTTTGACTTTTAACCAAATTAAAAGACTTTTTCATGTGACTAATTTCACCTAGTAAAATAAACCTTTTTTTGCTATACTAGCTGAAATTATGCTTTTTCTACAGATAAAGAAAATAATGTAAATTGGTTTGCCATTATGAGACTGGATATGTTATGTGCACACATCATTTTAGATACAAAGAGAAAATATTATATGTTTAAGATTACGAAAATACCACTCAGTATAAAGTAACTGATGTAGGACAGATTGTGATTTCAATGAAATACTGCTTGGAGCTATTGTGTTGTGTGTTATGAACTGTGGGCCCAATAACAGCACTTGTCAATCTTGTGTCATGCCATTTTAAAACTTAATTATCACCTTTACCAGACTTAGGAACTTAAAAGTTGTCTTATGTAATCTTATACCATTAAAAGCACTTATATCTCCATCTTGTCCTCTAATATACGGATAAGAAATGCCTTAATTAATTTTGGCACATCCCTTTCTTCCGATGTGAATGAAGCCATCTTAAAGTAATTTAAGACACATCACACATATGCCAAAATTCAATCACTACTTAAATCATTTTCATATGTAAAGTTACACCAATTTTAAATTGGGATTTGTAGGGCAAAGATAAATTATTTTACAAAAACTGCTGAGAAAAAAACCAAGAAGCAAATTTAGAAGAGATTAATATCAACGTGAACCTTAATTTCCAATGCTATGCTAAAGGAATAAAATAATGGACCACCTCGTGCATGGTTCAAAATAAGATATAGTTACTTTTTTTTATATGGCTAAAGTGAGTAAACTGTGAAGGATATTAATAACTAAGCAAACTAAATAAATGTACAATAGAAAATACAGACAACACTGGAAGGGGAAAAAGACAAGCAATATGGTAATAGAAAATGTATGTAGAAGAATAAAGCATGTTCCAACTTAAAGAATTGCATGAACACCAGAATAATGGGCATAAGTATGAAGGAAGATGTGGTTAGTGAACAAGAGTGAAGTCATGCAAAGCAACTACGGACCAGTAATTTCAAATTTCTAGGAAGCCTCTGTGATAATTCCACAGGGTGTTTTAATCCTATTCTGCTGTTTTTTCAGTCATACAAGCATATAATTCTCATTAATGGTGTTGCCCTTGTACATACCAGAACCTGGAGGACCAGTTCCATCCAAGTATCTACAATGTGGATTCCAGGCATACAGATCAACCAAGTGACCAAACCTGAACCACCAAAATATAGGAAACTGAATGAACACATCCAGCAAAAAAAAAAATAGCAATCATGAATTGTCAAACAACACAATACAAGTTAAGAAACTTTTCAACCCATCACCTGTCGCCACCATTTCCATCCCTATTGTCCAAGGGATTGCCACCATAAAGCCGGCCTGGAATAGCACTTCCTATGGAAAAGTGCATAATGTCAACTTCATGACCTTTGCAGGTCTTGTTAGTGCATGAGGTTGAATGTTCCTCACAGCCACCCATCTTATAAGAATCGACACAATCTTTATCAAATAATGTTTCATAAAAATATTCTGATAAAGGATCAGGATTATAATTGAAAGCAACAAAGACCGCAAAACATGGAAAACATTTGACCAAACTATTGTTCAGTGCATCAGCTTACATTATGATAAGAAGCACCATCTCCGATCTGAAACATGAGAGCAACAGATGGACATTTCTTGCTTTCACTGCGTTGCAAAACAAATGCACCAACCATAAAAAATCTCGTCACAGACTACCACACAGAAAAAAAAAATAAAAAGAAAAGAAGATGATAATACATATAAAGAACTTGATGTATAAGTAATATGGGTGTAAAACTTTGTTATACAGACATTACACAGGAACTCACCTTAGTGGAACATCATGTTAATAAATAGGATAAATTGATAAAATGATTAAATCGTATAAGATGTATGTAAAGTTTAAATTGATAATTATGATTTATCCTATCTTCTTTACAAACATATAACATTTAATTTCAAAACATTATCAACAGAAATAAGTTTGGTTTAGTATCAAAACAAACAAGCTAAACCAGCAAGAAGTATTTTTTTTTTATGCGTGTGACGGCATATATTATTACCCTTTGGAGTACGCATAATCACCGTCGACTTGCAACAGAAAGAAGATATCGCGACCATCATGCACACTCTACAAAAAA
>Ga0214545_1010577_pt1 | contig 13289 bp, 7 predicted proteins | sample CNSS4metaG_FD_160064 | JGI IMG/M metagenome (GOLD analysis project Ga0214545, IMG submission 160064) | Root nodule microbial communities from cowpea collected in UCLA plant growth center, Los Angeles, California, USA - CNSS4 | ecosystem: Host-associated > Plants > Roots > Nodule | place: USA... | reverse complement strand
TATGCTTTATGCCTTTGCTTTACTCTCTCCTCCACATCATTTATGCTCCCCAATCACCATGTGCCACCTAGCATTGCTTTCTTACTCCTAATCAACCTACAAAGCAAATAAACATAGATTAGCATGTGGGCTTAAGTCAAGTTAACTATAGTCAACAAGTCAAACCTAGTCAAAGGTCAACAAGTCAACTAAAGTTGATTCAACTAAGTCAACTTAGGGAATCAAAAATAACAAACATAAATGAAAGGGATGAAGGATTAGTGAACTTCCTTTCTAAACATGCTTAGTCTTCTTAAGCATGTGCCTCCATCCTTGGTTGGGGTCAATCTTTCATCAGCTCAATTAGTGGATGATTGCCACATGGCATGATCTGGTTTAGTTGGGTTTAAATGGTTGGAGGGGTGCAACTTAGTAGGAACTAGAGGTGCAACTTAGTAGAAACTAGGGGTGTAAAACTAGATTTTTTAGGTGGTCCACTTGAAGGAGGAGTGTGTAAAATAAAAATTGGGGGTGCATTTAGCTCTTGACTTTTTCTTTCTAGAATTTAATGATTTTGGACTTATTTTGTAACTTTGAATATTTCAAATCCACACTTTTAATGACCCAAATTAAACTTCAATTGCATCAACAAACATTAGAATGTCCAATAATATTTTATGCAACTAAAATCACATTTTACTCTATTTTTAACTTACAAACTCAATAAATCCAATAATCATAAATCCTGATTAAATCAATCCTTAAACACAAAAATTCTATTAAATCCCCAAATTTAAACATTAAATGAAGGCAAAAATTTGAACTCATCACTTTTAATCATGTATAAGCCAATTTGGATTAATAAAAACTATATAAAGGAATAGTGAGATCACTTCAGTTTATTGTGTAAGACCCTTCTTAGGACCTAAACTCATTGCACCGACCCTTGCTCTTAACACTTTAGTCTCTTGCTTCTCTCCATCGCTTCCACCAACCATTATGCACTTTCCCTAATCCCCATCCTACAAATTTTAAAAGAAAACCTCTTCAATTATAATGAACACAGAAGCAAGTACTAATTGCTTATATGACAAACATCCAAACACAAGTCTATGTGCTTCACTATATCCCTAACAATTATTTTCACTTTGAAGATGACAACACCCAAGAGTATGTACTTCAAATAACTCCATCTTTATTGAAATGATAATGTATAGATTATGCATTAGAAAGTTGATGCAACTACTTGCCCGTCATATGGTGACACAACTTCAAACATGTAAATTCTTTCATCCAACTTCTTCAAATCTAAATATCGAGCAACCTCTTCAACTGATACTGCTTCAAGAAGATCCTACAATCACAAGAATGTCAAGCAAGCAACCATAATTGATACACATGTCAAAGGACAAAGAGAGGAATAACATGAATGTGGAAACATTGTGGTGAAACTCAAATGATGGATGAGATAGAATAAAATAGAGCTATAATACTCCCTGAATTTCCACTAAGAGCCAAATTTCTAGGTTGTTCATCGTAAAAGACCATAGCATAATTTCTTATCCCCAAGAAAATAATATTGATAAAAAATAAATAAATTGGAAAGGCTGAACACAACTACCAATGGTTTTCTTAGTGAAGGTATGCCTCTTGGAGGAAATGAGAAATCATTGTTTAAATAATTGTATGACCCATTTCGAGACACTCCATTTGCAAGAAATGATCTACAACTACTAGAACTACTTAAACTCGGAACAGAGCCATTTTCCATTACTTTAGGATCAACGTTCATCTAAAAAAAAATTTCACCTTCTTTTCTTAAACCTGTATAACTCTCATAAAGAAAAAAAATACCAATCAGGTTATAAATCAGATCAATCATGTTAAATCTTATGTAGAAAAAAAATAGAGAAAATCCAATCATAAAACAAATTCATTTTGAATATATGCTTAAGAAAAAACAGTTACATGTCATAGATATTAACTATTCTAGTCCTTGGGTATTTTAGGGAGCATTAACTGATGACTAAAAATACCTCGGGCTTATGACTCTAAAACTCTGTTTTATAAAGGAACTTAGGATGTCTACTAACAAAATAGTCCATCCTCTTCAAATCCCTCCCTAATGCACGATGTCGCTAGATATTGTAGTATACATAAGTAGTATACATACACACACACACATATATATATATATATATATATATATATATATATATATATATATATATATATATATTACAAAATCAAGGATGTGAGATGGAATATTTCAAAACTAAGTTTAGTTATAAAAAAATGCTAAAGTAAGAATCAAACTTTCATTTTTTTGTTAGAACTATTCGACCACCAGACTTGTCAAACTCAATAGCAGAAACTCTTGATTTTAGAATAAACTTAAATGAATTAGCCGTTGGGATTTTGTGGGTAATTAATGAGTTAGTCGTTGTGGGTAATTAATGTACTAGTCGTAGTGGGTAGTTAGTATATTAGCCGTTTATAGTTATTATGAGTACAACGAACGTAAAATTGAGTCTATAAATTGTATTATGAATTATATAAATGAACAATAATAAAAACTACAAGAGGTGAATAAATTTTTTTCACAAGAATAGAGAGTTGTTGTTTACAAAAATAATGTCTACAGAAAGAAAAAGTTGTGCAAATAATATGGGAACATACACATTAACCTCCATAAAGGTAAAAAAGTGTAGAATGACAGCTTAACAATAGGAAGATAATATAAAAATTTAATATGGAAATAGAAAAATTAAACCTTCATTATACCTTAGCAGAAAAAACACACCACCAATGAAAGTAATACAAAAACATTATAAAATAAGATTGTTAGAATGAACAAAAAATAACCCATAGAAGGAGAAAAATAAAATAAACCAAAGATATATGGAAGAAGAGGTTAGAAAGATGACAAATATCACATTAAACATTGAAAAATTTATCCAGAAAATAGAAAGATTAAACCTTGATTACAATAGGCAAAAAATAATGCCAAAATAATAAAACACAACAACACGGTGAACCATCCTTATTTTTAAAACACCAACATTTACAACAACCCAAAAATGAAAGTAAATTAAGAAAACATAAATACACACTAGTGCAGGGAAGGGAAATGACAGCGGTTATTTTCAGCTTTTGGCTTCGGATCCACAACCGAGGCATATACGGCCGAGGTAAAAAGGTAGTACTTTATGCCTCGGTTACAAACCCGAGGCATATTTAATATTTATTGCCTCGGTTTTCTCATAACCGAGGCCTAATGGGTATCAGAAATTCAAAAAATAAAAGAAAATTTAATATACTTTCTGCCTCAGATCTGTTTTAACCGCGACAGAAAGATACATTTACTGCCTCGAGTGTGTTTCAACCGAGGCATATGACCATTTAAAAAAAAATCGAATAGTCTTCTGCCTATTATTTGAATTAGTTGGGATCTGCAAAGAAATAACCAATCATTTTAGTTCACTCAACAATATATATAACACTTATAAAAAATAACTTAAAAGCCAAGACTTGGGGTCTGTTTGATTCTCTTCTCACTCTTACTGTTTTAAAAATTGGTCTCTAAACAAGTGTTTTAAGAAACAGAAAGGGAGATGTTCTTGATCCTCTTCTCACTCTTCCGTTAGATTAACTTTTCCACTTAAATCATGAGTGATTCAAATAGTAAAGTAAAATAACATTTGAAACATTGGATTGAAATTTCTAAATTTCTAAACTTGAAAGAGAACAAGCACAGAGTTGACAAATAGACAACTGTTAGTGCAAAACAAGTGTCAAGATACTTATAAAGTTCTTGCAAACATCACATATGGGGTGATGCTTCTCCCATAGCATGATTTGTGGTAAGGGCGATTGCTAGACATGGAAAACTGTAAAGGAACAAATTCAGCATAATCAAATGAAGATTGACCAAAAATGATATTTGAAGACTTCATTTATGAAGCTAAGATTAATTTTCACCTTTTCTTTCTTGAAAAAGAAAAATGAGGTTTCAACTAATTATTTTTCTAAGCAACTTAAAATTGAGGTTTCCCATGCAACTTAAAAATCTTCCATGGCCAATCTCAGTCTTGCACCCAACATAGATTCTGAAAGCAGGTTTACCAAAACCTATTAAATCTATATTTTTAATCATTAAGAAAGATTCATGAAACCTTGAAAAAATAATCTTTACTATATAGATCCATAATATTGAAATAGAGGAGAGAACTTCAATTTTAGTAGATGACGAGTAAACTCTAAGATATTCCCCAAGAAGTGCTAACGAATCACCATAAACAAAACTAGCTAAAACATTACATAATATGTTCATTTTAATCACTACTATTTTCTAACATTTTCATCTTAGTTAAAGGTACTTAATAACACTCAGGAAAACTAACAAACACCAAGGTATCATTCATAAAATTCCAATCCAGTGCTTAGCCCACTTCAACGATTCAGATGAGAATCGTTTAAAATAATACCTAGAATGAAGTCCAGATCAGTTAATTGTATAACCAAACACTCAAACCAGCAAAACTTAAAATTGAAGTTTCAAAACATATTTTGCTTGAAATGTCAGAAAATTCAACAATTTCCATAACGTACAAGGAAGGGTTTGTTATATAGATAAAAGATGTAATTATACACACAATTACCTATATCCAGGAGGAAAGAGGTGAGGATAAGATAGAAATGAAGAATCATTGTCAAATCGAGGAGGAGAACCAATGGTCAAACTTTCTTGAATTGCCCGAGCAAGTTGCTCGTCTTCCTCAAGTTGAGCTTTAGCCAGACTTTCAACTTCATCTTGTTGAATTTTAGCCAGACGTTCATCTTCATCTTGTTGAAGTTTAGCAAGACGCTCATCTTCTCGTTGAATTTTAGCAAGGCATTCATCAACAACCTCCTCGACGGTGCGTGCAGCTCCAGTGGCAATGCACGGCTACTCGACGGTGCAACGACGGTGATGGTTGGTCGAAGAAAAAGAAGCCACAGTGGTGCTGGAAACCTCCTCGACGGTGCAGGCGATGTAGTGGCGGTGCGGTGGAGGCGATGCAGCGGCGGTGCGGTGCAGGCGATGAAACGATGGCCTGGCATATCGGAGTTGTGTGAGATGGTGGGAGGTGTGCGTCGGAGGTGTGCAGGACGGTGGGAGGTGTGCGAGACTGTCGGAGGAGCGTTGGACGTGGAGAAGAAGAAGAATTGCAGAACTGCGCCGCTGTTGCAGTAAAGAAATTTGGGTTTTTTAACCCTACGAAGAGATACTGCCTCGGTTATTCGAAACTGAGGCATATTGTCTCGTTATATGCCTCGGGTACTAGTTGGACCGAAGCATAAGGTCTCTACTGCCTTAGTTATAAAAGAACCGAGGCATATTGCTTTAGTAAAAAAAATTCAAATTATGGGTCAACGTGAGTGGTCAAAATTTTTTAAGCTATATGCCTTGGTTAGAATGGCAACTGAGGCATAAAAGATGACTTTAATTACAAAAATGTCACCGCGTGTTTATATGCAGCGGGTGCACAGGAACCGAGGCATATATTGCGATGTAAAAGCTCTAAAATGCACTAGTGACACAACCCACAAACATCTACACAGTTATTTCGCAAAAAAGAAAAAAACAAGATAAGAACAATACATGAAACCTAGACAAAAGAAACTCAAAAGATGGAGAGAAATTTAAAAGTAATAACACATAAAGAAACACAACAACATGAGTAAACCATCCATATTTGTAAAACACCAACATTTTAACAAAAATAAAATAGAAAAAAATACACAGCAAAAATATAAGACAAAACTTTCATCGGAGCTGATAGTAAATCACGAAAACAAAAATACACAACCCATAAACATCTACACACTTATTTCGCAAAAATAAAAAATAAAAATAAGAACAATACTTGCAAACCTAGCAAAAGAACCTCAAAATATGGAGAGAAAGCAAAATCGAAAACCCATAATGAGGACATGAAACCAAAAAAATTCACACATTCATTTGGAAAACAAAAGAAAAGAAAAACGGGGTAAGAAAAATACATAAAATAGAGCACAACACAATCTATAGATGGAGAGAAGCGAAAACCCAAACGCAGGACGAGAAACACAAATGAAAAACAGATGAAGACTCTATAACCTTCTTCTACTGTAAAATGATATCAATCAATCACAAACGAGCATTGATCACTATAGAGGAGCGGGAAAGATATTTACACTAAAACTAAATTTTTTGGAACACAACTTCATGGCTATAAGGGTACAACGAGAAAGTGAATGGAAAATTGCACAAAAGACAAAAAAACCAAGAAAAGTGAACATGTGTCAGAATGATAAATAGGGGTGGTTGGGTAATTTTAGTAGATGTTGTTTTTCTTATATTGTTATAGATTTGAGAAAACCTTAAAATGGAGATGGACCTTAAAAATAGATATGGAGCAGTGCAAACCAAACCAAACATCCCTATGTGAAATGGTTAAGAGAAAGTGAAATAAATTATGATTTGTGATTAAGGAGCCAGACACCACTTCCAAGGGAAGAGAGAAAACCTTCTTTGGAAATGAATAGAGACTAAAAAGATGAAAATGATTTTTGACAAACATTTGGTTGATAAAGTTCATTAAGTTACTAAATAGAGGAATTTTTTATTTTTTTTATAGAAGTTACAAAAATAAAGTAATAAAATTTTAAGGGTTCTTTTACCAAAAATAATTGTTTGTTAAACAAAATTTTGTCAAAGTATTATTTCCCAAAAAGATAAAAATAAGAGAAAAAAGGCTAACAATATTAATTAATGACAAAAAAACTAAATAAAAGAAAAATCAATGAGTGATTAATAGACAAACTTAATGGAAAGACGTGTGAGAGAAGATAATTGCCTTCTTAAATCTACATAAAAATGTGTATTGGAAAAGGTTTCAATGTGATTTAATGTTTCAAGGATATTTAATAATTTAATATATAATTTTATTTATAAAAGTACAATTAATACTTTGGGCACGCACTTAGGGATGGCAATGAGGCAAGGACGAGTTTCACTATCCCATCCCCATCTCCGTAGAAAAAATTTATCCCTATTTCCGAACTCAACGGATATCAAACTTTTGCCCCATCCCCATCTCACCGTGTAATGGGCATATCCCTATACCCACACCCATACTTGTTTTCTTACTGTTTTAATATTAATTAATTAATTTTTATGAAATAATAAAAAAATTACAGTAATGAAACATAATATTATCAAATATTCAATATTAAAAGGATGGTTATTTCTTCGATATCAAATATTTATAAAGAAATTATAATTGTATACATTTCAAATTAGAATACTAAATAAAATTTCATAAGAATCAGAACATTTATTAAATTTGCAAACATTAATGGAACCTAGTTGATAAAATTTAAAAATATTATTTAAAAAATATAAAAGGAAAACTAATATTCAAATTAAAATATATTTTAAATGTTTGTTTACTTCAATTTTTTAAATTCTAATGAATCTCCTTTTTATACATTAATAAAAGTTATAATACATCACTTGATCAAAAGTACGCAAAGAACAAATATTAAATTAATAATAATGAAATTTTAATATAACTCTTGTATCTTTTGATAAAATGAAAAATATTGGTGCTTTGGCACTACTGGACTAGCGTCGATGTAACGCGTCCTTTAATTTTCCTTCCTACTACAATCATTCTGCATATGAATTGAGTTATGTTTTCATTCCTTATTTTAGTACTCATGGAACATCTGTTAAAGTCTAGTGTTTGGAGAAAGTTCACACACATTATTTGGTCCTTGTGTCATGTCCAAGTTTGGGGGCTGAACCCTAATTGTAGAATTGTGTAGTTTTTGATCCTTAAATCACAGTGCTATCACTTTCTAATTTCATAATTGTACTGGACCTGGTCAAATTAACCGTATAAATGACAACCCTTACGTATATGCCGGGAACAACCCAAGTACACGACTTGGGCCGGCATGGACTTAAACTTGTAACTGAACGGAGGCTAAACTAACAACAGAACGACAAAACTAGGACAGTGCGTGGGCAAGGACGACATCCGACAAGTTGAGAAGTATCCTGATCAGACTGCTCCTAAAGACTTAGCAAAATGAAATCCCTCCTATCATCCAATGAGCCCACAATAGTCAAACTAAGGGCCTGGGCCAAGGCCCATGTCCACTTACAGCCCAAACTGAGGCCCAAACCAGGGCCCGACCCATGCCATACCCAAACATAATTAATACTCTATAAATACACGTGGACCCCATTAATTAAAGGTACGCATTCATTAATCACTGATTTGACCTTTTGAGGGTTTTGACTCACTTGAGCTTCGGAGTCGCTTCTGCAGGTAACCCTTCCTGGGTCCAAACCGACATGTACCACCTGGGAAAAAGCCAACTGAGGAGATAACGGACTACATGGGTAAGGTGACGCTTGTGCCTAACTTATCTTGTTTGTTCTCTACAGGAACAATAATACTGCCATAATGTGGAACTTTTAGTAGTTAAATCTCCATTGTATTGAGTTCAATTCTGTCTAGAGTGGTGAATGGGATTCATGAATAATTTTGATTGGAAACTACATAAGCATCACTTATATTCATAGTTGTGCATCAATCTAGTCATTGATTTGACTTCCAGCCTTCTCTGATGCTTCTCTAGCTCAGCACAAGTCCCATTTAATGTTTATTTGAGTCTCCAATAGCTGGTACAAGCTTTAGGACTGAATAACAAAAAGTCAACTATTGGTCAACTTAGTGACTTTTTCAACCAATTTGGCGAATATTTTCCAATTGTTTTTGTTATTTTTTCAGTCCTTGCTTCACTTTTTTTGCATCAAAATAAGCCACACAAGTTAGTCACTCTAATTGAATGAAAAAAACATAAACTAAGGTATTTAACTAGACTAATTTTGCATAAACTATGCCACGCAAGTTAGTCTCCACATATCAGTTTTCATTTTCCAAGTTATTCCTCACTTTTAGCTTAGTTTTCATCTTTCGTATACTAATTATATTGTGTTTGCATCATTGCTTAACATTTCCTTTGCTAATTTGGTGGTCTTAGCTCATTTTAACCAATTTCTAGTTCATTTTTTGGGTTTTAACTAGACAAATTCGAATTCCCTTGTTAATTATGATTTGTCATATGTTCTAAACCTTTCTTTTGCTAATTAGAACTTGTCCAAGTAGTTTTATATGAGTTATATGCAGTAGTTTCGACATAGTTCAGTGGTAGTTTAAGGTCATAGGTACCTAGATTTTGAGTTATAGTTAGTTTTAGCAGTGTGAGTATTTTTCTAGTCATATTTTGCCATTAGAAACTTGTTAGAATAGTTAGACTAAAATTCCATAGGTTATCTCAGTACATGCATATAGAAAAGGGTTAATTTGGTAGATTAGTATTGGTTTTAGGTAGTGATTTTTGGTAAATATTTAAGGAGATAGTTTCTGAGTTAGGATTAAGTTTGATAAAGTCATTTTAACCTTGTATAGGTAGTTTCTCTCGACTTCTACCCATACTTTATAATAACCTTAGTTTTAGCCTACTTTTAGGCTGTTTTTAAAGGTTTTAGGTATTACAATTTTGAGTTTTAGGCAGGATTTCAGTTTTTGAGTTCTTCCTTAGGTTCCTTTAGTCATTTGATATTTGTTGAGTAGGTTTTTATTACTGTTTTTACCAGTTTTCATAGATTTCATATTAGAGTAAAAAAGCAAAATAGTCTTTTCATAGATTTCTTATTATTGTTTTTAACAACTTTTCAGCCAACTTAGTTCAAATTTTCCCGTTGTATTTCTTAGTTTTTTTAGGGATGTTAAAGCGGAGCAGGTCCGCCAGCCCGCCAAGAAAACGGTCGGTTGGGTTAGAGTTTCAAACCCGCCAACCCGCTATAGCTTGACCCGCCTAGCTCGCCAGTTTGGCAGGCCAACCCACCTTGGCCTACCAACTATTTTTCATTTTTTATATTTAAAATTAAAAATAATTAAAAAATAATAATTTTTTTATATTACATAAATAAATTTATATATATATATATATAATTTATATACAAAAATTAAAATAAAGTTAAAATAAAATTAAAAAAAATAAATAAAAAATAAAGGTGACGGGCTAGCGGGTTAGGCCAACACGGGCCGGGCTGACCCATTTTGCCACCCCTAAGTTTTTGTGTCCTTGGTTCACTTTTTCTACATCAAAATAAGCCACACAAGTTAGTCATTCTAATTCAATGAAAGAAACATAAAGTAAGGTAGACTGGTTTTGCATAAACAAAGCCACCCAAGTTAGTCTCCACATATAATTTTTCGTTTTTCATGCTATTCCTCACCTTTACCTTAGTTTTCATCATTCATATACTAATTAGACTGTGTTTGCATCATTACTTTACATTTTCTTTGCTAATTTAGTAGTCTTAGCTCATTTTGACCAATTTCTAGTTTGTTTTTTTGGGTTTTGGGTTATAATTTGCGCATCCCTGTTTTTAATTTGGGTTCTGATTATTTATTTACTTCATGCATTCCCCAATGTAATAACCCATCCCGTGCATTTAGTTTTATATTTTAGTTCCTGCGTTTTCACTAAGCACACACCCCACTCCTTTAATTTCTTTTTTTAGGCTAGGATGCGTTTACTTTATGCACCACACGTTTCTCTTTATGCATCTCATTCCCATGTGTGTAGTTTTTTCATTACACTCACATACTCACTTATGCACTCCCATTTTCTATTTCCAATTTTACTATTTTCTAATTAAATCTCACATTTCAATAACATAATTTTCTAAAATAATAAAAGTATTTTAAATTGAAATAAAAATTAAAATAATTTTTAAAAGTGATAAAATAAGAATAAATAAAAATTTAAAATTATTTTCTTTGTTTATTTTTAGTGTCTAATCAAGTGCTTGCGTCGCACGACACTTTTTTTTTTTTAAAATACAAAAACTATAAAAAAGTTTTTGGAGTTTAATTGACCGCTTGTGTTGCACGACACTCACTTTCAAAATAAAAATCATCGAAATTTTTTGGTGTCTAATCGATCACTTGTGTCGGACGATACTCCTTTTCGAAATACAAAAATTATAAAAATGTTTTTTTTGTCAACTCGGCCGCAAGCTTCACAGGACACTCATTTTACAAAAAATGTCAAAATAGGGCGACTTCATTGGGGACATCAGAGAATCAAGCCTATTTAATTGAATATGCGAAAGTGATGTGTTTAGTTTAAATGTTTATTTTTCCATTTGTTATTTGTGTGTGTCTATTTCATTTTTAGTTAGTGTATGAAATAATTATGGATATTGAACTCTAGGGTAGAAAACATGTTTTGTATCTGCCTAAATATTTTCTGATTGTTTTGTAAGTGGGGTTTTAGGTGTGCATTTTTTTTCCTTCACACACTCACTTTATATTTTTGTACATGACTTGAGTGGGTCCCTATACCTTGGTCTGTGTAGCTTAGAATTAGAAGGGGATTGGGTAGTGTAAAACCCGTTGAAATTAATTAATTAAATAAATAAATAATTAAGAAATGCGGGTAGTAGGAGCCTTTATGGCAATTGATGTTAGCTTATATGACGTGGAAAATTATTAGCTCAAGTTGTTGAGAGTACTTAGTCATGTTGAGAGGACTTGAGTTTGAGTCTTATGTATGTCACTTGTGTGTTATTTAATTGATTATTATTTTAATAATAATGTGAGTGATCATGATGAGTGATAATATAATCCTAGAATTATAATTATCATGAAACATGAATTAGTTGAATGGTTGTACATTGACTTTACAAATTGCATGGTTGTGAGTTCGAACCTTGCTAGACATAAACTAAGTTTTCTTTTTGCAAAAATTCTTTTTGGTATGAATGAGAGGGATCAAGAAACCCTAGTTGTAAGATGAGAAAATGGAAAGGCTTGTTGAACACTATGAGGAGAGAAAATCAGAGTGAATCACGGTAACAGTGGGTGAAGAGGAGGGTTGAACTACGGGGGAACAAAGGAAAGTTTTTGGATAAAAAGCTAACGCAAGAAACCTCTAATTAAGCAAGGAGACCAGGTTAAGGGAGCTGTCCCTTGCGTTCTTGACTTTGATTTCTTAATTATGAATTGTATGAGAAGCATAGAATGTATATTTTTGTGAAATTTTTGGATTGTACTAAGTTTCTGGAAATTTTCCAAAAACCGCCTAGCAGGCCTTCAAAGCCGCCAAGTGACTCATCCTTTTTTTGTGCAAAAAGATTTGGGTTCCTGAGAGGAACCGCCTGGCGACACGAACTAGCCGCCAGGTGACACATGAGTGCCAACCCAATTTTTGGGTTTTCTCATGAACGGTATGGCGGACGACCACCTGCCAGGCGACGCGAGTCATATGGGCTCAATCTTGATATTTTTGGGGTTCTGGGTTGATTCTGATTGGAGAAGTAGGGAGGCTTATCGATGAGTTAATTATTGGATACGAGAAGTTGCTGAATTATGTGATCAAGTGAGGTTAATTTGATAAGGTTAAAATACCTTTTTGGTTACCCTTTCTATTTTGTTGACTACTTTCGTAACAATACTGAAGTTGTTATAGATAAGTAGTATTAATTTGATCGTGTGAACGACAACGTTATCAAATTTGATAATGCTGTTGTTGACGCAATCAAATTAATACTACTAAACTATAGCAACTTCAGTATTGCTAAGATAATAGTTAAGAAAATTAGTATGGGTTAAGTTAACCCTAAGTCGTCTCCCAACGAACACGGAATTGATTTTTAACAAGTTAGTTCTTATAAAATCTATACAAAAGAGTTACTTAAATAAAATAATAAAAATATGAGAGATAAAGATAAAAAGATAAAATAAGATAGAAATAATAGTAAAGAAAAATAGGTTGATTCCACTGCTTTTTCAAAATAGAATTCATCATTGGTTTCCTAAAGATTAATAGTAAAGACTTCAAATTAATCAATGTAACTTCTCAATTAATTTGTTGGCGTCTTTACTTTCAACCAAAGTAACTTCTCAATCAAAAACAAGAACTTTGTAGATTAATCTTAGTAAATTTAACCAAAGTAACTTCTCAATTAAATATTACTAATCCTAATCATGTTCCTTCTTTTACCTCTTATATCTAGTAAAAAGCTAATTAACCAATGTAACTTCTTGATTAATTGTATTCTAAGTTTTCATCTTTAATCAAAGTAACTTCTCAATTATTAGCAAAAACTCATTCAATCATATGAAAGTTTCTAAAATTAATCAAAGTAACTTCTCAATTAAAATTTAAAAACCCTTGGACTCATACGATTGTTATGT
>Ga0214545_1010575_pt1 | contig 13293 bp, 4 predicted proteins | sample CNSS4metaG_FD_160064 | JGI IMG/M metagenome (GOLD analysis project Ga0214545, IMG submission 160064) | Root nodule microbial communities from cowpea collected in UCLA plant growth center, Los Angeles, California, USA - CNSS4 | ecosystem: Host-associated > Plants > Roots > Nodule | place: USA... | reverse complement strand
TCTTGAACTCTTCTCTATCTTCTCGTGTTTCTTCTATGGCTCTCTCTCACAATTTGTTTTTTCTTCGTTTTGTGACTAGTTCAAACAACCACCGGTGTGGCTCGCTAGCGATCGGAGAAGACCAAGTAAGTACTTCCCATTTTTATCTAGGTTTTCGAATGGATTGGGAATGCCCATGAGTTTTCGATTCAACGCTTTCGTTTTAAATTTTCTAGGTTTCTAGTGATTCTATCATAAATAGTTATAAACAAACAAATAATATGACCTGTTATTTACAAAATAGAATTTACATTAGATCATTGATAAAAAAAACCCATAAATTGTGGAAAAATAAAAAACACAACATATCTTGCTTTCATCATTTTGAATTTCAATGTTTCAATCTTAATATGAAGAAGATTAACAAATTTGACTCTAGAAGTGATAAAAACATATTAGTAGGATATTTTGAAACATGCAAGATCTGGAGAGCTTACAACTTAGGACAAAGACATTCAATCATTAGAAACATTTAAAAGTACAATGTCTTTCAATTACAAGTCTTAGAAAAATGTTTGACAAAAGTTGCACCCTAAACAAAAATTTATTAAAATGGAAGAATTCCTCAATAGATCAAGAAGTAGCGTCTTTGCATAAAAATGAAGGTCAAACATGCTAAAAATTGCTATACTTTATCAAAAAGTGTCTTAGTTAACACACTATTTTCTATTATTCTAAATGGTTAGAATTTTTAATACACAATATATAAAAGAAAGTCTTTTGAAGATCAAAGTAGAAGAATTACTTAAGTTTAAGTATGCCTCTGATGAAAAATTATAGGAAACAAATAACCTAACATGACATAGAAGGTCATACTTGAAAAATATTTTTGAGCATGACATAAATTTTTTTCTTTATTCTGAATGGGAAAGCTTCCTAAAGGAATCTTCTAAAGATCAAATAGAAGTGAACATAGTGAAAAGAAAAACTTTGATATATTTGTTGATATACCTTGTGTGTGTAGTAGTTTCAATAAAAAACATCCAACTTGATTCTTATTCTTTACTTTGCAAAGTTAGCTAGTTTTAAGCTATATTTTTACATTGTGAGTTGAATGTAATCAAACTTTATTGTTTACTAAAGGTTAGTAACACTCTAATATTAAATACTTGAAAAAAACTTATTGTACTAATAATTAATTGTAATTAATTTTTTAAGTAGTTAAATTCTTTAAATTTGAAACAAAATTGGACATATCTCCTATTGAGTGAATTAATGTAAATAAGTTATTCCTTATTCACATTTTAACTGTCGCAATTTTTTAAAACCTCTGATACAAATATTTTGTAACGTGTGTTCATTTAAAAAAAAAAAAATCAAAGATTTGCACTTAGTTTACATTTCTACACTCTTCAACTCTCCCTTTTGTGATATTTACATTTTAAACAATCCCATTATTTAATTTGTTTTAGTGACAATCAACGCCATCTACATATTTTAGCCATGAAATTTCACAACAAAAAGTATTTTCAATAGTTAACCTTTTACCTAATGGAGAAATATTATATGCTCTCGTGAGTTTTTTGGTTAAATGAGGTCACCAATAAATAACTTATTTTCAACCAAGCGATAACTTTTCCACCTTTTGACAGTGAATTGGCCTCTTTGCTCAAATTCTAGTTTTTATGGGGTGCCACAATTTAACGTGTGATATGTCTCCCTAAAAACCAAGAATTATGGGAAGAACAAATTTAGATGTAATATCACAAATAATGTGCTAAAGAAATATCACTTTCGCTTTAGTAATTGTAGTAATAAAAGATTTTATTATCATTAAAATAAAATTCTAATTTTAATTAAACAATAACATCTATAATATTGTGCATAAGTTATTTTTAAAAAATAAATTTACTTAGAGAAATTTGTCCAATTTAGAATAAGATTGAAAAATTAGAGAATGTTTAAATTATGAAATCAAATAGTCTGATATATAGCAAGTAGAATATCCAAATACGATGCTATAAACCTTTCCATAGTTTCAGATTACAAAACACGGCGAGTGATTTAGCGTTTCACCAACCTAAAAAGATAAGGTTCAACATTTTCTTAGAATGTAGTACACATGCATCATTTCTTCAGATTATTGCAAGAAATTAGGGAAAAATCATAATCAAGTGAGAATCGAATGGCGTTTTCTTTTTTCTTCCTTTTAATAACGATTATTATTACTATTAATTATTAATTATAACTCAAACCAGTGGAAGATACAGCGAACATGTACACACAGTTTTTAAAATTAAAAAGGAATGTGTCACGGAATATTCCGCTCCCCAAATCACAAATTTTATTTATTTATTTTTTGGAACTGCTAATTACGAAACGCTTTTGTAAAATTTTAAACGTTAAATTATTCCTTTAATTTAATTTATTATATTTTAATCTCCTTTAATCTTTATAAAATTAGATGATAAAGATTAAAAAAATGTTATGTATAGATTTAAAATATTTAATTTGATAAGAAATAAAAGTGAATAGTTTCTAATTATAAAGAATAAAGAAAACATAAAATGCAGTGAATAGTGTTTTGTTTGCCCGTAAAAAATGAAGTATAAAGTAGGAAGTCAATTAAATATCCTCTTCACTTTCGACCAGTTCCCAATCCCACCTCACCAATTTTCTCACTCGAGAATTTTCCCGGAAAATTTCACCCTCTTCCATTCCCACCCAAACAAAAACAAATCAATTCTTTCTGATTCTTGAACAATCCAAAAGAGAGAAATTAAAAATCATGGCTTCTTTGAGATCTTCTTCTTCATTCTGGTGCTACCGATGCAACCGCGTCGTTAGGGTTTCCCTCGCTGCAGAAGCGCAGCGAGATCCTACCATTCTCTGCCCCGATTGTCACTCCGGTTTTCTCGAAGAGCTCCACACGCCTCCCCACTCGCGTCGATCCACGCGCGCCGGGTCGCCCTTCAATCCCGTGATCGTGTTGCGCGGGGGAAACGGAAACGAAAACGCAAGCGCCAACGAAAACGAAAACGATGTCGCCTCGGGGAACTTCGAGCTCTACTACAACGACGGCGTTTCGGGTCCGGGCCCCAGCGGCCTGCGCCCGCTGCCCGCGGGCGTGACCGACTTTCTCATGGGCTCCTCGGGCTTCGATCACTTGCTGGATCAGCTGGACGGCACCGCGGTGCGCCTCGACCGGGCAGCGTCGAAGGCGGCGATCGAGTCGATGCCGGTGGTGAAGATCCTGGCGAGTCACGCGCACGCGGAGTCCCACTGCGCGGTGTGCATGGAAAATTTTCAAGTGGATTGCGATGCACGTGAGATGCCGTGCGGGCACGTGTATCACTCGGAGTGCATCGTGCCGTGGCTGTCTGTGCGGAACTCGTGCCCCGTGTGCCGCCGCGTGGTTCCTTCAGATGAAGTTGATGATAACAATACGATGGGGTTAACCATATGGAGACTCCCTGGGGGAGGATTCGCTGTGGGCAGGCTCATCGGTGGTAGAGAACTGCCCCTGGTGTACACGGAGATGGACGGCGCGTTTAACGCCTCTAACGGCGTTCCCAGGAGAGTCTCCTGGGATTCTTCTATCGGTAGGTCTAGAGAGAGTAGGGGCTTTGCTTCTGCTTTTCGGAATCTTGTTTCCTATTTCGGAAGAGTTAGGAGTTCCTTTTCTCGTGGAACGAGAAACTCGCGTCTCAATGGAAGATCACGCTCTGCCACAACCATTTTTTCTAGGTTCAGGAGTCGATCAAGATTTTAAAAGAGTACGATTTCGACCACAGTGTCAAGATTTTTTCAGTCATCGTGACACAATCCCTATTCGCCAGATATATTTTCAATTTCCTAAAATGAAACTGAAACCATGACAACAATGGGGTTTCGGTTTTCCTAATGTTTTTTTAGTTTGTTCAAGTATTCGTTGAATTTAGGGGAATTTTAATTGTTTGTAATGTTTCTAGTCTGTTTATTGATTTTGATACTGTAAATAACTAAAACTGATAAATGGTTTATGCAATTGCTGAAGGGTGGTTTTGAATTAGCTCAAAGTTACGGATAAAGATCGGATTGTCTAAATTTTAGATATTTATTTTAAATTTGATTTATGGGGTTGAATATGATTTTTCTGATCTTCATTTAACTGTTACAATTAGTTCACTGTATGAATGTGTTGAACTCACGACTCTGGGGGAATTGAGTTCAGGGCTTTGCTGTTTGTTTGTGGTTGTGATGAGGTGTAGTTAGGAAGAAAGAAAGGAAGTTTAGATGTCTTGTTGGGGGTGGAAACATGAGGGAGAAGAGGATCTTGTGTAACTGTTGTTGTAGCTCTTTGTCTTTTGGTTTTGAATAATTTCGTTGGTTTTGTAGTTAAGTCATCAATGCTTGAGTTATGGTGTTTTATTTATTTTTTTGAAATGTGGTTCTGTTGGGTTATGGGAAATTATGACTTCTATTGTTGATGTAACATGCTCTGTTTCTTTGTCTACCGCTTCTTTGGTTTCTTAGGCTCGTGTTAGGTGGTGCTTAATATTTGTAGGTCTACTTTAGTGGTGTTGTCGCTTTCAAACTTCATTTTCCATGTGATTGGTTTGGGTAGATAAACGTTTCACACCATATTGATAAATGATACCAAATAGCAGTAAAAGGATGTGCTAAGGAACATAGATCACCACTTGAAGTACGTACTCCACCTCCTTTCGTGTTGTCTGATACTAATTTAGAAGGATTAGGACACTTCTGAATAAATTGTCCATCTGGTTACTGTTCACCAATGCCTTTAATGGTCAAATCTGCATTTAAGGGGCCGTGTTGCATTCTCTGGTTTAGGTTGCTTGTTTTCTTACTTGATCGCTTTCATTTGCAAGTTTTATCTTGAATAATTTCCAAGTATACTTTTCATAGGTATTTTTCTCTTGGAGCCTGTCCCTGTCGATAATTTGAAGGTGTTGTGATATGTCCCTTTACTTTATTAGAAGATCGAAGGTATTTTAAGATACTAACAAAAAAATAATGTGGAATTCTCCTGTGTGATATCTGAAACTTACCTTAAACCTTGATGACCCTTTTCTGTGCTTTTCTATTTGCCTTTTATTTTTCGTTACTAAATGCCAACACGCTCTATTGGTATCTTACGTGATGCACGGAGAAGTTTCATTATGCCTGTGGCTTTCTGTTGTTAATTTATAGTTTCTTTTCAACTTTAAAGCATATGGCTGCAGAAGTTGAGTTTACGCGTGATTAGAAGAAAACATTTTGTTTTTCTGACTATAACATGCAATCCTATTTTTGTTAAAATGATTGGAATCGGTATATTCACTCTACTGATTGATGTCAAGTGAAATTTGGGGCATTATTGCTTGATTCTAGGTTATGGCTTGTGGATTATATATTTTGTTTGCCAGCATGCTTCTATTGTATCTCATCTGATGTGGTGCATGAGGAAGTTTCATTTTGCCTGTGGCTTTCTGTTACGAGGAAGTTCTTTCAACTTTAAGTATACGATTGCCCCAATTTTCTTTAGTTTATGCATGATCCAAGGAAAACTTGTGGCTTGTTTATGACTATAATTCAATTTGTTTTTGTTAAAATGACTGGAATTTGTTGATTCAATTTGCTTGATGACATGTGAAAATTTGGGGGTTGTATTTCTGATTTACATCTTTGCTGCGGCTACTTTGTCAATCATTAATGCTATGAATGATTGATGTCGCCATTTGGAGAAACTCATTTTCTCCTCTTTTACATTCTCCAAGGATATTAAGTTAGTCACATGTGGTTGACTGTGCTTTAAATTTCGCAGAAAATGTTTTGATGAGTCAATCAAGTTCTATAATACCAATATAGGTTGCTTGGTTCATTGAACATGGTTAGGAAGATTTTACAGTGAACATCAATATCTTTGGAAAAAAAAAGGTTGACCTATGCCTTGTAGGCCTTTATGTGTTTATTCGGGTTGAATGATCTGTCCTATCTTTCAATAATCGGGCATTTTGACAACCATAAACTTGTGAGAAAATGTTGGTTGTCATTGGTGCTTCTGTGTGCGATGGTACAACTTGGGAGATAGAAGCTACCCTTGTTGTCTAGATTATCTTTGTTTTTCATTGAAAACTTGTGTTTGTTGCTAGGTGCTTTTGATTGGCTATTTCTAATGTTAGCATCATCTGGTATCTGTGATTCAAAATGTTTTTATGCAGTTGATCATGTAGTATTTGGAGTTCGTTGTGGTGTTATTGGAGGTGGCTATGAGATATTGTTGTCAGGCAAGTTCTAGGTCCCTGCTGGTTGAATCTAATTGTTGTCTTTGCTTTGTTGTTGCATGTGATTTTATTATGCATTGTTTCATCGCCTTTAAAAAGTTCTCTTTGTGTTTTACTAAGAATCATAAATGTGAGAAGTGAATATAATTGAATAATATTTCCTTTTGATATATGTTGACTTAAGATTAATTAATGAAAGGTATTTACTATCTATTGGTTTTTTTCTATTTAACTGATTACGGGTTAAATTGTTTTTATATTATTAGATTTAGTTCCAAATGTTTAAATTGTACTTACGATCTAATATTTTTATAATGGATAATTAGAAAGATCTTTTTACAGATGAAATTATTGTTATTATTCTCTCTTTTTTCTTTTTGTGACACGTGTGTTTTTTATATTGTTTTTTATTTATTTGTTACACTTTACTGTAGTTTTTTGTTCAAATCAATTTTTTATTTGTAATAGTATCGATGTTTATCCATTCTTCTCAATATTTTCAACATTTATTTCAGTATTCGACGAGAGTCACAATCTAAAGATACGATTGAAAGATAGAAAGAATGATTGGATGATGATATTTTGATTTATATTTTTTATTTATTTTTAACCTATCATATTATATTATTAAAGAAGTCATAATAAATAATTGAAAGATAATTATTAAAAAAGTCAAAATAAATAATTAAAAGATAATTAAAGTGATAAAAAAATGAATTAAAATATTATTATTCAGGAGTTAATAATTGTATTTTTATCACCAGACTGTGCATATATTTCAATATTGAGAAAGGTTCATATCAATTTTTTCAGTGTGGTTCAATAACTTCTCTTGAAATGGTTTTTAATTGAATAATTTCAAATCAGTAGAAATTTGATTCAATCCATTTTGACGAAATTTTAAGAAAATAAAAGTACAAAAATGGAAAAGCTAATAAAAAAAATATTGTATGGATTAAAACATTCTGATCTCAAATTTGAAATTTCGATTAAAAATCATTTAAAGTAAGGATTTTTATTTTTCAATATTTAATTAAACAAAAATAAACTACGGACATTGAAAATAGAAATTTACCTTACATTCAAATCCAAACAATTAATTGAAAAGATGGTTAACACATCTTTTCATATATAATCTCAATACAAGTTATCTAAATCTTAATAAGCATTGTAAGCAACGTAATCCACACAAATACAACTACAAATATAAATATTTATATTCATTTTGAATTTATAAAAATATATATAGTTAATAAATTAAAATTAAATGGACTAAAAAATGAAAAGAAAAATATTCTTATAACATGGGCGAAAATATGTTTGTTTGAACGAAATATGCTTTGTTTGAGTGAGAATTGAGTTGTCGTGTTACTTTTTTTTAATGAAAAATCCATTGCTCGATAAAAAATAACACAAAAAGTAAAATTATTTTTAGCTCTATTTTTGTTTGAGCTAAATCTTTCACTTAAAAAGTAAGACGAAGAGTAAGACATGAATTTATGTTCAATTTTCATTTTAGTAGAAATCATCCACTTGAACACGAAAGTATTAGATAAATCAATTTCAACAACAAAATCAAACCAAATTAAAAAACATTTCAAAATAATTCAAAACAATCAATTTAAATCACAGATATGGACAAACCTCAACTTAAACATCAAAAAAAAAAATTAAACCACATACAACTAATTGAATTTAATCCAAATCGATCTATTTTTAAAATTTATTAAAAATGAAATATTCTTAATTAACACCACTAAGACGATCGAATCATATGAAAAATAAGAAAAAAGAAAGAATCTAAAAAACAATGTGAGAGGTTTAAATACTCTTGCAGAGAGCAGAATCTATGGATACATTTAAAACTCACTTTTATTTTCAATTAATGGGCCAAACTTTAATGAGCAAGGATCCATCGTCAGCTCCTTGTTTTCCAGGACTCTTCCAGCTATCCATTTACTGTTGTCTCTTTTTTTCAAAACAGTTCACCTTCTTTCTTCCCCTTCTAGAGTAGAACCTAAGCTAGGGAACTTGCAAGTTTTCCCATTGAGCTCACTGAACGTTCTTCCTCCGCGTAAGTAGAACTCAAAATCCATCTCTTTCCATTCTTTTCTATGTTCTGAAGGGTTGGATTTCACGTAAATCTATGTTGTGGTCATAGTTTTGTGTCCCTGTACTTCTATTTTCAGCTCCTTAAGCTGTTCCAAGTCTTGGTGTTCCTTTCACTTAGGATTTCTCTCTCGTAGTAGCTTTTGCCAAGGTAAGAGAAGTTAGAACTCAAAAACTTTTACAGTGGTGTCTTTCGAGTTTTTGCCTGAGTTTGGGTGTTGAGATATACTAAACTGATGATTGTATGGAATGAAGTTGATTGTCTGTTTTTGCACTAGTGTTTTTTGGCTTTGCATGTGTGAGCGTTAGGGATGGCAACGGGGGCCATGGACGAGTTTCGTTATTCCATACCCATGTAAAAACAAATCATCCCCATCCCCATATCCAAATCTAACGGTTATCAAACTTTTGTCCCACCCTCATCTACATCGGGTAACGTGTATAATTTCACACCCATACCTGTACCCGTTTTCTTACTTCAATATTAATTTTAATTAATTGTTATAAAATAATAAAAATTTACGATAAAAAAACATAATATTATCAAATATTCAATATTAGGAAGATAGTTGTTTCTTCAATATCAAATATTTTGAAATAAGTTATAATTGTTTACATTTTATAATAAAATACCAAATAAAATTTCATGAGAACAAAATTATTTATTAAATTAGCAAACATAATGAAACTTAGTTGATAAAATTTAAAAATATTTTTTAAAAAATATAAAAGAAAAAAATATTCAAATTAAAATATATTTTAAATGTTTGTTTACTTCAATATTTTAAATTCTAATAAATATCTTTTTTATACACTAATAAAAGTTATAATACATCACTTGATCAAAATAATGCAATGAACAAATAATAAACATAATAATAAAATTTTGACATAGATCTTGTATCTTTTGAACTCCAATATATGTTGGATGGTGATAAAAAAAATTCATGACAATTATATTAAATTTTTATGTTGTAGTAAATCAAATTTATTTATACAATTATAGTAAAAAAATTACAGTATAATTGATAATGAGTTAGAAAATAAAAAATAATTAGATAAAACATATCGAAATAGTATTCTACAAGATGAAAATAAACAATAAATAAAAATATTAAAAAATTAACAAATGTGTGTCTTAAAAACAATTTGAGAGACTATTGAAAAAAATCACACATAGAAAAAAATGTATAATTAATGGTATGATAAGATAAAAAATACCTTAGAGATCTAAGAAAACTTTTCAAATATCAATATATAAAAATTCAATGGTTGAGAAATAATGAACATTCTTTTAGCGAAATAAAAGAGTTCTACAAATGAATAATAATAAGTAATTTTTTTTTTTTACATTACCTAGTAAATGAAATGTATATTCTATTAAACACTTAAATTGAGAGTATTAAATATTCTCATGTGAAAGAAAAATATACAATAAATAAAAATAATAAAAAATAATAGAAATATTCAAATGTGAGACATAAATTTTTTTAATTAACATACATCATTTTAATATAATTACATAAAGGTTATGATAAGATGAAAAATATATTGGAGATGCAAATAAGTTTCATGACAAACCAAATAATTACAAAAAATAAAAAGTAGAATATATTATATATATATATATATATATATATATATATATATAAGGTTACTTAATTAATTGTGAATATTTTAATAATTTAAACGGGGAAGAAGATATGACGGGGATTTCCCATACCTAGTCAATGCAGGATTCTCCATCAAAACAGGGATGAGTTCGGGCAATACCTACAAGGTGAGTTTATTTGTCATCTCTAGTGAGTGTAGGTGGGCAACAACAGAGCATTGTTGGAGCAGACGCCCTCACCCCCACCAACTTTTTCAATTTTTTTTAACCTTTTTATTTTTAAAAAAAATTATATATGTTTAAAATTTGTTAAACTATTTATGTTTTTAATTTTTTTTTAAATTATAAGTATATTTTTAAATTAGATAATACTATATTGAAAAGTTAATGAAAGTAAAATTAGATATTTTTATTTCTTTTATAGGGTATAATATTTAATGTTAATAAATAATCAAATATAAAATCAAATATAATAAAGAAAAAAATATTAAGATAATTTTTATTTTTTATTTCCGTTGTCTTTTTAATTTTTCACATGTATTTTATCTCTCACTCTTACTTGATTTCTTTTTGTTACGTTACCACAAAAGAAAAAAGTAATTTTCTCCTATCTCACTTGGTAGTGAATTGATTATCATAATTTTTGTTAGTAATTATGTCTCTCAATTATTGATTATATTATGATAAATTACTTTTTAATGTTAAACTTCTTTTTTAAATAGGTATATTGATGGAAAATAAAAGAATAAATTCATTTTTTAGAATTGATAAAAGATGAGTGAATATCAAAACATGACAACATGGTTGCTTATCGCATAACAATGAAATGAAATGTGACTTTTGAATCGATATGTGCACATTAAGAAAATGGGAAATGAATATTTTGCAAATAATATGATTATTTATATTGAAAAAAAATAGCTGAAAATTTAGTTATGATTGAATTATTTGATAAGTTCAAGAATATGAAAAAACGATGGACAACCTGTTAGATAGTGTAGTTTGTTTTATAGTTATAGCTATACTATAGTATTATTCATTTTCATTGAATAAGTGAAAATAATATTAAATATATAAATTTTAAGTATATTATTTTAGCTCCCCTAGAAAGTTTGGTGAAGATTCGTCACTACAAGTGAGAATATGTTGTTCTCACCTAAGCGAGTGGTTTTTCGCCCGAACGAGAAGCTCTCGCCTAAGTGAAAAGCTCTCACCTAGGTGAAAAGTTCTCGTCTAAGTGAGAAGCTCTCGCCTAAGCGAGAATAGCAGAAACCCGTCCCTACTTTTTGTTTCGAGTTGTCACCTGAGCGAGGGCCTTAAAAAAAGCCCAGACTCAAATGCCTACTATTGGGAAAAGTTTCCCAAATTCTGGACCACATGCACGCCACTCCACCTAACTCAACGTTCTTCTTCTTTCTCCCTTCTCTACTTCTTTTATGCTCCACCACCATCAAGCTAATGACTTGGCTTCTCTTCGTCTCCCTTTGATAGCCACGTTCCTTTGTTGTTCACTCACTCACTAAATTCTTTTCTATTTGCAGGACACGCACTAGCTTTCATACAAACTAGAATAATGAAGGAAGAAAGAAAACAAGGGAAAGATGTGAACTTGTAGAGAGAAGGTAATCTTTTTTCTTATTATTGAATATGCGTGTGTGTATCTAAAAAAATATACATGAAACTGAAGCAAGTATTTATATGCTATTAGCTTGCTCTGTTTCTAACAGAAACAAAGCCTGAACCTAATTTTTGGTTACAACTGTCAACAGGCCTTTTGCCTAAGCGAGAGTAATCCCGCCTAAGCGAAATGAATTAGTTTAAGCGAGGACTCGTGGATGATTCTAGTGCTCACTGTTTGCAATCTCGCCCAGACAAAGGTTTTTAGCTTGAGCGAGAGACTTTTGTCACTTGTGCGAGAACTCTTTAGCTTGAGCGAGATTAATAGCATAATTGTTTTAACTACTTGATTGCTTCCATGATTGAGTGATTTACCCTTAATAGCACCAAGAATGATACCATGTATGTTTTATGTGATGCAATGAGACTGAAAATTGATGTGCTTGGTATGGAAGGATAATGATGTGTGAGATTATGTATATGGTATGAACTTGAAGTAATTCCTGGGGAGACCTTATGGTGGTATTTTGTAGTGTATGTAATTAGATAAGAATTCAAGCAAGGTTGCATCCTGACACTCTAAAGAATCAGTTAGTCTCACATATAGTAGGCTGATTCAAGTGGTGAGAGGAGCAGTAAGTTCTAGTCTTTGGCACGATAATGGCTCTAGATGATCATGGACTATCTTGTGTGTGGTAGGATGAAACCCATTAGAAATGACTTTGTAGAGCAATAGAAGCCACCACAAGTGCAAGCAATCAGTGAATCCGATCTCTTTACATGCTTTGTATGCTCACTGAAATGTCTGTTTAAAAATATGTTCATAAATTGCTTGCTTATTTATATGTGAAAATTTATTTTCTCTAGCTTACCCTGTCTCTCTATGTATGTTCTTTGTTTTGTTTTTCTTCTTGTGATGATCATCAATTTTTGGTGTGAGCAGATGTGGAGATTCTTGGTGATCACCATGATGGCGGAGATGCTGCAGTTTACTTAGGCATGTGAATCTTGATCTAAGTCAAGCTCCGTTTTAAGAATTGTTTTACTTGAATTCACTGCTTTGTGACCAATCTTTTGCTAAACTGTTACTCTTTTAAGATAGTATGACTGTGACATTATTTTGTGCTCACTATCTTTCTAACTTGGTATATTTGGTATATTTTGGATGAATGTAAAAGGTTAATTCTCATATATTTCATGTTTTGTTATTCTATATTATTATAATCATGCGACATTATATTTATTAGAATTATTCTATTAAAATGAGATGTGATAATATATATATATATATATATATATATATATATATATATATATATATATATATATATTAACTATATAATTATTTTAATACTAAAAATTTAAAATACAAATTATTATAATTAAAGTAATGTTTTAAATAAAAATAATACTTTTAAATGCATAATTTAATTAATTAATATATATTATCTATTATGAGTAAAATAAATAAATATATATATATATATATATATATATATATATATATATATATTTTTTTTTTTTTTTTTTTTTTATTATATTTTTTTTTTTTTTTTTTTTTTTTTTATTTTTTAATTATTTTTTTTTTTTTTTTTTTTTTTTTTTTTTTTGAATTTATGTATTAAAACTAAAAAATTATTAAGCGAAATTAAAAGAAACGTCACACAAGGATAGTACAACAGCGCAGTCTTGGGGTCCTTAACACAA
>Ga0214545_1010568_pt1 | contig 13304 bp, 8 predicted proteins | sample CNSS4metaG_FD_160064 | JGI IMG/M metagenome (GOLD analysis project Ga0214545, IMG submission 160064) | Root nodule microbial communities from cowpea collected in UCLA plant growth center, Los Angeles, California, USA - CNSS4 | ecosystem: Host-associated > Plants > Roots > Nodule | place: USA... | reverse complement strand
ATTTTTAATTTATATATATATATATATATATATATATATATATATATATATATATATATAAAAATAAAAAAAATTCAAAATTTTGGGTGCCAGGACCCTCCCTGCCCCAAAAAGCTCCGGCCCCTGCTATCAAGAGCTAAGATGTTGTCTTCTGTTAAGATAGTTTCAAGTTTTGAAAATTTATTCCAAATATCTCAGAATATATATAACTTGACGAAAGTATTGAAAGTATTTATCCATGAACATATTGAAGTGAGATACACAAATTATATCTGTGACCATCACATCACATAAGAGATCAAAACTTTACATACTTAAAACATTAGTGTGTTTGATAAATGACCTTAACAAAGATTTATTTATAAATCTGACTTTTGTGAAATTAAAATATAAAACAATAAGTATATGTATATTCTACTTGAACTTGCCTCCTTAACATAGACTATTTTCAAACTAAGAGTGATTAATTACTAATATTCATATAATTGAACTTTCACCCTTTAATTATTAGTTTTTTTTCTTTTTATTCTGCAAGTTAAAATATAACACACCTATATAAAAAATAAATAAAACCACTTATTTCTTAGTCTCGAAGATCAATAAAACTCATTTACAACAATAGAAAATAACACAAATATATAAAATTATAATTTATATGAAAGATGAAAAAAAATGTTTAAAACATAACTAATGAGTCATATAAGAGTATTTGCCCATCCCTATTTTAATCGAAATCTGAAGATAAGAGTATGAGAAAGAAGTTGGAAGATAAAAGTACACCTGTGATTTTAATAAGACACTCCAACAGAACTAAATATGAGATTAGTGAAGAGATGACTAAGTTGTGGTTCAACATTATATACTATTAAATATGTATAAGTCATGAGAAGGAATAATATATACAACAGGTGTTTGTTTGATGAAAAGTAACTCAGAGAGTTTTCTTATTTGTCATATTGATATATTAGAAACGTGTTCAATATATAGAGTATAATATCTAATGATATAAAAGAAAATTTAAAATCTAAGATATCATCATAATACATAATATTTTTTATACTAATAAAGAGGAATAAAATCTATTATATCTTCATCAATAAAATTAAAACCAAGAGATATGTAATATCTCTAACACCCCCTCTCGAGATGACATGAAGTTTATAAAGACCCAAATTAAAAGTATCAGATTTGGAAAGTAATCAGATGAAGAAAATTATTGAGAACTTGAGAAGACCGAGAACTTGAGAAATTCAAGAAACTTGATAAATTCGAGAAATGCGAAATTTTGAGAAATTCGAGAAATGCGAGAACTTTGAGAAATTCAAGAAATGCAAGAATCTTGAGAAATTTGAGAGATGCGAAAACCTTGAGAAATTCAAGAGATGCGAGAACCTTGAGAAATTCGAGAAATGTGATAACCTTGAGAAATTCGAGAAATGCGGGAACCTTGAGAATTTTGAGAAATTTGAGAATCTTGAGAAATTTGAAAATGTTGAAAAATTTAAGAAGCTAGAAATTCGAGAACCTTGAGAAGTTGAAAGCCTTTGAGAAGTTTAAAACCTTGAGAAGTTGAGAATCTTAAGAAGTCGAGAACCTGGAGAAGTCGAGAACCTGGAGAAAGTCGCGAGAACATGGAGAAAGTCAATGAGAACATGGAGAAAGTCGACAACAATTTGTAGAAAGTCGACGAGAACCCGAAGAAAGTCATGAGAACCTGGAGAAAATCAATCGACGAGAACCTACATAAAGTCAACGAGAACATGCGGAGGGCGATGAACCAGAAGATGAAGTAGGATTCGCCATAGCAAGAGATCAACAAGAAAAGAGTAAATGCAAAAGGTTTTTTTTTGTTTTCATCTGATACCATATTAGATTTAGATTGAGATATTGAGATATCAGAGATGGGAAGGTAATGACTCTAATACCGTGTTAGACATGTATAAGCCATGAGAAGGAACAATATATGCTACAAGTGTTTGATGAAAACTAACTCATATAGTTGTCTTACTTTTCATATTGATCTATTAGAAACTTGTACGATAAATATAAAATATATAGAGTATAATATTTTATGATATAAAGGGAAAAGTACAACCTAAAATATTATCATAATACATAATATTTGATACTAATGAAAGAGAATTTAAATATATTATATCTCCATTAAAAATTAAAATCAAGATATATGTAATATCTCTGGCATATACTAATTGTGATTCAACACTAAAAAAAAGCAAGTGATTGATTGACCAAGATATTGGTAGAAAAATTTACATGAACAAAAAGATATGCTAAAATTACATGTAAACCTTCATTTATCACTTAGAAATATAGTTAAATTATAATATATAACTCATTTCACCCTGCCAAATTTATAAATTACTCAAATGGTTTTAAATATGAAAATAATATTTTTAAATATGATATTTGAATACTAATTCAAGCGTTTGATAGTTAATTATTCTGTCTCATATGCTCTGTTTGTATTCTAACTATTTTTCCAGTGTTGTGCATAGAATTTCTCACTATACAAACTGAGTTATTGGACCTAACATTTCTTCAATTAAGGGATCTGAACCGTTATAATTTATAAATTAAACCGATTGAATCAAATAAAGTCGTATTTGCAAATATCTTATTTTAATTTAGTACTAACTCTAGTTTACTTGATCAATATGTTAAATATAATATAATGAATTCAAATTTACTTACCCTTAATTTTAAGTTGACATGTTGAATATACGATAATAGTTATAATTTACTTTGTGCGATAAATAATACTTATCAAATTAGTTGTCTTTTTAAACATAACTTACTTTTTCCTGTCTCGAGTATATGAATTAAAAATTTTGTGTAGAAGAGTACAGGATAAGAGATTATGACTCCATAACGTTTTAATAATAGTACTAGCGTAACAGGCGCTATCAGTGTCTGTGTGTATGTATTTTTTAAATATGCGTGATATTATATTAGTAGGTGATAATATTATAATGTTATTAAGTTAATATATAAATTAAAATTATATTTATTAAAAATGAAGTGAAATATATCAGAATAGATAAAAGAATAACCATTGATAAATAAAGAAGAAGAGAAGAAGCAAAGACATCTGATTCTATAAAAGTTTGTAAAAGTAACGGTCAATTTTTAAAAATTTAATAAATTATTATATTTAAAGGGTAAAATCAGTATTTTGAAAAGTAGACACAAAAAGGGAAATCCCCTTTATATATTGTTATAGATACAATAAATTACCTAAATCATAGTATAGAAAAATACATGCATATTAATGTTCTGGAAAGATAATAAAATAATGTGATATATGTAAAGCCCAATTTTCTGCCCTAAAGTTCTAAGGGCTGCCGTTAAGCTGTTGGGCCTAAAGGAGGGCTGGCCCAAAGGATAAAATCACCCTAAGTCTGCCCTAACTGTTTCATTGTGCACTTTCAGAACCCACTCCTTTGGTGCTTAGAGCCGCAACCGTCACTCTGCTAGGGTTCAACCTTGAAGCTCAGTCACATTTGTTCGAGCCAGTTAGTTCCATGTAAGTTGTATCCCATCCCACACCTCCTTGTTCTTATCTCAGTTCTAGAGTCGTACTAAGTACTCCGTGCCACTCTGTCCTTGTGTTTTCCAGTTCACTACGTTGCCTTGGGAGCTGCTGCGTTTCCTGTTCGCACTAGGAACCCAACTGTTGGCTTTTTTCCAGGTAGGGAAGCTAAGGCCCTTCTCTTATATTCTGTTGTTCCATGTTGTTTGGTTGTCGTTTCAGTTTTGTGTGGTTGGTATGATACTATGTTGGTTTGGAACGCATAGATCTGTTGTTTGGAATGGTGGGTGTCACTATTGCAGGAAAACAGTGGCGAGACCTGCAAATCTCGCCCAAGCGAGCCAGTCTCACCTAGGCGAGATGGGCAGGGGCTCGCCCAAGCCCTTTTACGCGAGAGGTCGCCCAGGCGACCCGCTCAGTATTTTTGAGCGAGCGAGCGTCTCGCCCAGGCGAGAGGGGTCTCGCTTAGGCGAGACCCCGCGTTGGTTTCTGGATGCTTATCGAGCCCTCGCCTAGGCGAAGGGGGCTCGCCTGAGCGAGACCCTTCAGCCTGAGTGAGGGGCTAGGCGAGACAGTGTGCTGTTTGGATGCTGGTTTGTTCTTGGATGATTAGTAATGGTTTTGGAAATGAATGTTATGATGAGAAACATGTATGTAATGGAATATTATGTATGCTTGGCATGATTCATGAATTGTAGATGACGGGTTTGGTATGGACTTAGCATGTGAAATAAATGAGGTGGTTATTATTAAATAGGCATGATAACGAGATGGGTTGAAATCCTATGTGCATGGATGGGTTATGATGAGTTGGATTGAGTTGGAATTGGAAACATGAAAGGTATTGGTTTGAAAGGTTGACATAACGAATGTATAATTGCATGACGAATACTATTTGACTATGTGACCATGTTTTGTCTGTGTCAGTGCGTAATACCTTGGGGTCTCTAGGTGAGACTTTCAGGGTCGTGCTTCAGTGGTTGGGACGTAATTTCATGGCCCCTGTTAGTGGGTGCCCATGGTGATGCCCCATCTGTATAATTAGGTAAGGATTCAAGGTAAGGTCGCATCCTGACACTCTAAGGGGTCAGTTAGTCTCACCTAGAGCGGACTGACTCTTGTGGTGAGAGTAGCAAGAGGCCCGAAATTCATTAAGGGCTAACCTTGTGGTGAAGGAATATTGATTCATTATAACACTTGTAACACATAGCTCGGGGGTGAGCAGCTCGGGGGTGAGCAGAGGTATCCACCACAAGTGCAAGTGTCCGCTGAATCCGACCAAGTTATACGTATCCGGATGAGTCGAGTCGAGTCGTAGTGTATTGTTTGGAAGGTCGTAACATGTTGGTGTGATGTATGTGTGATGGACTGTGAATATGTATCTGACTCCATTGATGAAATGATTTTGTGCTCTAGCTTACCCTACTTTCTTTGTTGTGTGATCTGCTGTGTGGTACTCTCTTTTGTGATGATCATCAACTTGTTGGTGTGAGCAGATGCGAGGAACACCCGTAGGCAACAGGGGGTGGAGATTCCGCTGCCTAGTCCGCGTGGACCAGTTTATATTTCCGTATGAGTTTATTTAGGGTTACGACCCATATATTTGTTCGTCCTTAAATTTATGTACTTGGTAAACTTTTCCCTCTAGTTTCTTTTGGGCATCATGGTGTGCCATGGATTGTATGGAGTTGAGTTTAAAACTCTCAGACCGCGCTTTTATGTTATCTTTCCCGTAACATTTCTTTAATTTCGCGTACTTAATTAAATGGGATGTTACAATATAGTACTTTAATTTATTAATTCGATTTATTTTGATATTTTTATTATTTTTTGGTTTAATTTAATTTTTTAATATTTGAAAAAGATTGAATTTATCTCTTTATCACTTTTTATTTAATTTTTTTAAATAATTCAATTTTGTCTTATCTTCTTTTAGACCAAATTAATAACTAAACTCAATTATAAATATGTATATTAAAATAATTTTTTATAGTTTATATGTTAAATTACTGTATTTATATATTAAAATTATTTTATTTTCATTTTATCTAAATACTCAAATCTTCTACATTTAGATAAAATATTTGATGTATAAATTTTAGAAAAATATTTTAATATATACATATAAATAATAATTAAACTTAATTATAAATTTAGTCTTAAATTAGAAATGACAAATTAAATCTTTTTTAGAAAATGACTACATTAAATAAAAAACCAAATTAAATTCTTTTTTAAGTTAAAAAATTAAATTGAAGTAAAAAGTAATAAAATTATCAAAATAAACCAAAATAATATATTAGAGAACTATGCCTAAAATCCTCTTAGAAGTTTTTTTTTTTTTTAATTTACCAAAAATTCTAGGGTTACGTTACACCGTCTTATTCATGCGATCTAAAAGGATAAAAAAGAGAGTTCATAATATCGAAGGATGAGAGATTATAATGTAGATGGACACGTTTGTGCAAGCCCAGTTTCGTCCAGCCCTAAAAGCTTTACATGAAGATTTGTTTGGGAGCAGGAGTAGGACATGACATTGCTTTCAATAAACAACAACAAATTCATATTTTGATTTTCCTTTTGCTACTTTTCCCATTCACTGTCAAAGAGAAATTAAATGTGACAGCACTCTCGCTGATGCTGCACGCACCAACCTCAGAGAACCGTGCTTCCATGTAATCCATCGTCTTTCGTATTAGAAACCCTAATTCACCTTCTCTAATAATCAGCCAGGTATATTTGTAATATTCTTCATTTGTGTTTCCTCTGATCTTAGGGTTACACTTTGATTGATGATCATACCTATTCTGAATTTAAATGGAAAAACAGCAAGTTCTTCTTCAGGTTAGGGTCTCCAATTAGGGGCAGTGAAACCTTATTGTGTCTTTATTCTTGAAGGAATGGAATGTTATCTTGTACTATAGATATTTGAATTAGCCATTCACAATCCTCAAAGTATTGAAATTTCTGTTTTTTCTTTTTTTCTATCATCAGTAAAAAGATGGAACTGATTAGTTCTTCACACCTACTTTTCTTTTTGTGTTGCTGTTATTACTGGAACATTCTTTATATGTGCCATCTTGATGATAAGAATTCTCTGTTTCAGTGGTAGGTCATGGCTGCCATGAAGCTCATTGCAATATGTCAGTCAGGAGGCAAGTTTTTGACTGAGAAAGACGGTTGTTTGTCATATAAAGGCGGTGATGCTCATGCTATAGACATTGATGATGAAATGAAGTTTGACGAGTTCAAGGTGGAAGTGGCCGAAATGTTTAATATTAGAACTGATAGCATGTCTATCAAGTATTTCCTTCCAGGGAATAAGAAGACTCTCATTACTATATCTAATGACAAGGATCTGAAACGAATGATTAAATTTCATGGGAGTTCTTCTACTGTTGATATTTATATCCTTTTTGAAGAGGTAGTTGCCCTTGAGGTATCAAACATGCCTGGCAGTAGGTAGTTATCCTTCTTTCTGGACTAATAATATCTCTATCTGTTATTTTGTAGAACATTCTAGAGCTTAATTTTGGAATTCTTGGACTTTTAGGTCAAGCAGAACAACCTTGTCTGAAACAGTAGCACCAGCACCACTAAATGCTTGTCACAGTCATATTGTTGATCCTGTGCTTGATGTTGTTCATGATACAAATCAAATTGATACAAATATGGATATGGACATGCTACCGGAAATTTCTCCCTCTCTCCCTCTTCAATCGTCAAACGAAGAGAAGTATGCCAAGGGGGCACAGCAGTGGCAGAATACTATAACAGGGGTGGGTCAAAGGTTCAGTAGTGTACATGAATTTCGAGAATCCTTGCGTAAATATGCCATCGCTCATCAATTTGCTTTCAAATATAAGAAAAATGATAGTCATCGAGTAACTGTTAAATGCAAAGCAGATGGTTGTCCTTGGAGAATTCATGCATCAAGGTTGTCAACCACTCAATTGATATGTATCAAGAAAATGAATTCAACGCATACCTGTGATGGGGCTTTTGCAACAACAGGGCATCAAGCAACTAGGAGTTGGGTGGCCAGTATTATAAAGGAGAAGTTGAAAGATTTTCCGGATTACAAACCTAAGGACATTGTCTATGACATCAAACAGGAATATGGAATTCAACTGAACTATTTTCAAGCATGGCGTGGGAAAGAGATTGCTAAGGAGCAGCTTCAGGGTTCTTATAAAGAGGCATATAGTCAGTTACCTTTCTTCTGTGAAAAATTAATGGAGGCTAATCCTGGTAGTCTTGCCATGTGCACAACAAAGGAAGACTCAAGCTTCGACCGTCTCTTTGTATCACTTCATGCTTTGTTGCATGGCTTTCAACAAGGTTGCCGACCACTGATTTTCCTTGATAGCATTCCATTGAGATCAAAATACCAAGGAACACTATTAGCAGCGACTGCTGCAGATGCTGATGATGGTGTGTATCCCGTTGCCTTTGCCATTGTTGATGATGCGGAATGTGATGATAGCTGGCATTGGTTCTTACTTCAACTCAAATCGGTGCTTTCAACATCTTGTCCCATAACGTTTGTCGCAGACAGAGAGAAGGGGCTGAAAACCTCAATTGCAGAGATATTTGAAGGTTCATTTCATGCATACTGCCTGCGATACTTGACTGAGCAACTTTTTAGAGACTTGAAAGGGCAGTTTTCTCATGAGGTAAAGCGACTCATGATTGAGGATTTATATGCTGCTGCTTATTCCACCAAACCAGAAGGTTTTCACAACTCGATGGAGAGCATTAAAAAGATTTCTGAAGAAGCCTACAATTGGATTATTCAAAGTGAACCTCAGAACTGGGCTAATTCATTTTTTCAGGGTACTAGATATAATCACATGACATCAAACTTTGGGGAGCTCTTCTACAGTTGGGTAGCTGATGCAGATGAGTTGCCGATAACACAGATGGTCGATGTAATTAGGGGTAAGATTATGGAGTTGATAGTTACCAGAAAGACGGCTTCGGATCAATGGGAAACTAGGTTGAGTCCATCCATGGAAGATAAGCTTAAGAAAGAAAGCCAAAAAAACCATTCACTTTCAGTTCTGCAATCAACATGTAGCACCTATGAGGTTTGTGGGGACACAACTGAGGTGGTTGATATTGACAGATGGGAATGTAGTTGTAAAGCCTGGCAACTGACTGGTGTGCCATGTTGCCATGCCATTGCCGTAATTGGTGGCATTGGCCAAAGTGTTTATGATTATTGCTCCAGATACTGTACAACCGAGAGCTACAGGTTGACATACTCGGAGATTGTGCATCCAATTTCAGATGTGGAATTGTCTGCTTCGAAAGATTCTCAGCTTGTGGTAACGGTAACACCTCCTCCCACCAAAAGACCCCCTGGTCGACCAGCTACAAAGCGATTTGGACCTCAAGAAGTAGTCAAGCGCCATCTCCATTGCAGCCGATGCAAGGGACTTGGTCATAACAAGTCTACTTGCAAGGAGCAACTATAGCGCTGGATACAACCATATGTAAGTTCTTCCTTCATTACAGTTATGGTTGTGCTGAATTCTGAATTTGCTAATCTTTAAAGAGCACTATTGGATTGACAATGAACTAATATATTTCCTCTTTTTTCTTTTATCAACAGAGTTTCAGCCAAGGATCGGTAGCACAAGGGTCTGTACATGCATCTAACTGATCTTCTGAAGGGACTGAAAAAAGGCACTTGAATTACTGTAGTTTTAGGTGTACAATAAGCATGGTAGTTCATGGTATTTAGAATTCTTTCGCACAAGGTTTACTTACTGGTTTAAATTCATGCTGTAATCTCGACCAGTTAGATTTTCCTTGTTTGAAATCTCTCCTTAGTCTGGATAAATGAGATGGAAGTGTGACAAACATAAAATTAGGGATGGCCAAATAGATTCTGCATCCAATTGCACTGATTGTAAATACAACGTCAATAAATAGTACATTTGGGGCTTCTCTGCATGATTGTTCTTTGGTTGAGTTAAATTGGATTAATTTAAAATCATTGAATGTAATTTACATAAGCTTTTAAATTGGATTAATTTAAAATCATTGAATGTAATTTACATAAGCGTCTAAAGTAGTTTTAATCTCTTATTGAAAACATGCACAATGTGATTGGTTGAGTGAGCTATTAATGGTGAGAGTAGAGGAATATATAAGGAATTGTACATTTGAAGAAATTTAAATTTATTGAATTTGGGTTACTTTTTTTTAAATTATTATTTTTTAAATTATTTGGATAAGATAATTTTAATTTTTTGTGAAGTATTTTTAAATCATTATTGAATATAAAAATGCCAAATACAAAACTCACCTTCAATTTTGCAATCAAGTAGACAAATATCTTTCATAAGTTTTACGGTTGAAAAAAGTTATTACATTAAATCAATGATATTTTAATCTCAACCTTATTGAAAATATCTCGATAAAAATTAACAAAATAATATTTCAAATTTAGAATCAGAGAATATTGAAAAGATACATATATAGACATGAGAGAAAAAAAAATCAACTGATATGTTATTATTGATTATATTATAATTATAATGATTTCAACTGATACGTTGTTATTGATTATATTATAATTATAATTATTTTATTATTATTATTATTTTATGATTCTAGAACGTGTTGATTTTCATATTTTTCTAACTTTTATTTGAGAGATATGCAATATATTTAATAAAGTGTAAATTTTTAAAATGAAAGTCTAAATTTAATTAAATATAATGTTGAATATAAATTTTGTCCATATTATTATAGAACGATTTCAATACGTTAATATTATAATTTAATAGGGTAAGAATAAAAATATAAAAAAATCATGTTAGTTTCACATTCAAAAATTTGTTACATAGTTAAGATTCATTATTTTATATATTTTAATTTCTTTTCTTTTATAAACACTAATAGAAATACCCATATTTTCACACATGTATATCAATTTTTATGATTGATTATCAAAATATAAAAAATCAATATTTTAATTTTAACTAAAATAAAAATATTATTAAATTTATAAAAAAATATATTTTTAAAAGTTAATTGCAAAAGAATAGACATAAAATTCAAAGAATAAAATAATTTACATTAATAAAAATAGACTTGGTATTGAAACGTACCCGTCAAAAAATTATGGAACAGTTACTAAAAATAATTTTCTTTTTATATAAGTATAAATAAAAACTTAACTTCTTAATAACCATTTTATTTTTAAATCAAATGATTCTTGGTGTAAAAAAAAAAATCATTTTCGTAAAAAAATAAAAAGGTTCAGTTACACAAAGCATAGCCTAGGTAATAAAAATATAAAATGAATTTAGTTTTCCTCTTCTCCATCCTCCTTCTCTCCCATTCTCTTCCATCCATTCCCCTCCAAAACCCTAAAACCCTCACTTTCAAAACCAATAGCCATTGTCATGAACCTTCCCCAGACCAAACCCACTCCTCCGCCGCCGGACACCATCTCCAATCTCGAATGCGCCCACTGTTCCTCCAAGGACAACAGTCTCTTCCACCGCCTCTGGATTCGCGGCATGAGCCGCCGCGTCTGCACCTCCTGCGTCCTCCTCCTCCACCCCTCCTCCTTCTGCCCCTCTTGCTTCCAATTCTTCGATTACCCTCTCTCCAACACCTCCTCCCACCGTTTCCTGTCCTGCACCAAATGCTCCTCTCTCACTCACCTCGACTGTCTCCCTCCCCCTCCTCATCCCTCCCCCTTCCTCTGTCCACCTTGCTCTCAACCAAACTTCTCTTTCTTCTCCGATTCCACCTCCCCACTCGACAAACGCCGCGCCCTCATTCTCCTCTGCGCCTGCAAGGTTGCCTCCGCCGCCGCATCTAAGTCTCTCGCCCTCGCCCGGACTCGAGTTGAGCGAACCGTCCGCGAGGCTGCCCTTGCGAGAAAGAGGGCCCGGGACGCTCTCGACCATTGCTCCATTCTTGACAAGATTAAGCGCCTTGGCCTCGAGGGCACCCTTGAGGTTTCTAACGCTCGGAATTTGGGAACACATCATAATAATGTTGTGTGTAAAAAAGAGGAGTTGAATAGTTTCACAGGACAGGGTAAGGTTAATGTTAAGGTACCTTCTGAGGTGCCGCCCTTGCCCTTGCCTCGCCCTGTAGTTAAAAATGGGAATAACGATGGCAGATTATTGAATCGATAGAGGAGTTGATAGGCCAGGATTGTTGATGGTGCCTCTACTAATATTTTGTAGGTGGCACTGGAAAACCATTCAGATTTATCCAAGGTATTATTTTATTTTATTTTCTCTGAAATTTGTGCTTTAGTTAGGGCTTGTGTTCTTAAATTCATGTTTTTGTTTAAAGTTTGAGGATCGCAATTATAGGGATTAAAAACTTTTCTTTTTCATCATTCCGTGAATGATGCTGGTTTTGTGGATTAAAATATGAACAACTTGCGTGAATGATTTGAATGCAGGTAGAAGAAATGATGAATGCGTTCTAGATTTTCTGTTGCGGTGGAATTCTGAGGTGTATTTTTTCTTGAAGCATGCAGCAGATAAGATATGGTTCATTTTCCATTGCGATGTAACCTTGTAAAGCCTCCTTAGTAATGTGATTATGCAATTTAAGTGCTAAGCTGTAATTACTTGAAGCATATTTTTTCCTCCTTAGTATTAGATGCTAGTCCATTCTTCTATGATCTTTATTCTTTTTCTTTTTTACTTTCTTTCTTTAGTGGCTGATGGGTGACTGCTTCATAATAACTTTGGACACCTTGGATTCATTAGCTATCAACTTTGGAAATTTTTTATTTGGGAATAGTTTGTACTTTGGCCATAGCAAATTTCACTGTGTTGGTGATATACTAGAGTTGATGTCAGGTTTATGTTTCTGATGGGAGTAGGTCATACTCCTAATAAACTTTTGAAAACAACGGAGTTTTCATAGTGCTCTTGATGTTCCAATTTAATATTCAGGGTAAAAGTTATGGCTTTTTTGACTTTTTCAATAACCTAAAATTTTATTGAATTAAGAGTGTAAGTGCTACTGGAAGCAGTGATTGGAAAGGAATGCTTTCTTAGATCTATGTTCCTTAATACATATTCTGCGTATCTTTCTCCCATGAGAGTATCTATTTTGTAAAATGATTATATCATATATACATGCCCGTACAAATTAGTGTCAGACACCACTAAGATAGTCCAATAAAATATCGCAAATTAAACTGATATATTTTTAGAATCATAAATGTATTCAAAAATATTTAATATTTATACTATCTTATTAAATTATACCATCCAAAACATATGATGGATCGTACAATTTAAACATTATAATTTCACAATTCAAAAATACTTAATAATGAGCAATTTAGACTTTTCAAACTCTCCTAAGGAGGGGCACCCATGGGGCAGAAGAACCCTCTATAAGTAAAAAGTCAGTAAAATCAATATGGAAAAGCAGTTGGTAGCTAGCAATGGCAAATTATCGTGATGTAGAAAATGAAGTCATCTGCATCAGTGACGGATCTTGGCTAATAAGTTTGGGGGAGCCAAAATAATATACTCAAAATTTATATTTTTAATTATTTCCACTAATAAAATAAAAATTAATACATAATTTAGTATAACTGTACTTAGAAAATAAATCACACATATGTAGAGTATTGTTATTTCAAATTCTTGAACTATCAATAATTAAATCAAAACTAAAATTTTCAGCTATTTTTTTTTTCAACTTAAATATGAAAATCTTTCCAAAGAATTAATACGAAAATTTTCACCTT
>Ga0214545_1010567_pt1 | contig 13305 bp, 8 predicted proteins | sample CNSS4metaG_FD_160064 | JGI IMG/M metagenome (GOLD analysis project Ga0214545, IMG submission 160064) | Root nodule microbial communities from cowpea collected in UCLA plant growth center, Los Angeles, California, USA - CNSS4 | ecosystem: Host-associated > Plants > Roots > Nodule | place: USA... | reverse complement strand
CAGAACAGGTTTTTGGTGGTCCACTTTGTAGGAGTGTGCAAATAAAATCTGGGGGTGCATTTAGCTCCTGATTTATTCTTTTTCAGAATTTCTTGATTTTGGACTTATTTTGTAACTTTGAATATTTTAAAATCACACTATTAGTTGACCAAAAATAAATTCCAGCTGCATTAACAAACGTTAGAATATCCAATAATATTTTATGCAACTAAAATCAATTTTTACGCCACTTTTACCAAACTTACTCAATAAATCTAATAATCACAGATCCTAATTAAATCAATCTTTAAGCATAGAAAATTCAATTAAATTCCCAAATTTAAATATTAAATGAGGGCAAAAATTTGAACTCATCAAAATTAGAGTCCATGGATGAAAGGTTGCGAGTTGATCAACGATGCATAAATATTGAGCAAGAGTGGTACGAAAATAAGCAAATATTATCTGATATGTTGAGGGATGCAAGTAAGAAAATCTTCATAGAATTACTTGTAACTGTTAATACCACCCCTCAACCCCATCAGAGATTCAAAGTAGCACTGTTAGAACCCATATCTAGAGGTACTGCAAAGCCACTTGGCTTTCCAAGTCTTGTAACTGTGTTGTGGAGAATGAAAATGGTAGAGATACCTTCTCACCCAAGGAAGAAACTGAGGTTGCCAATTAACAAAGCTTACATCCAGGCCAACTGAACCAAAGAATTGGACAACATGCAAGGTCCTATACTTGAACCATAACCTGTAGCTCGAACACAACATCAAAACTAGCAGCTCAAGAAGCTGAAAGAATCCCTACTGTCCATTGAGAGACGTATTTCATACATGAAATAACAGCTAACAACAACCACTAGAGCCTAGATGGCTCATCAATCCATCCTTTAAAAGTTTTCTCAACAACAAAGTATGAACAAACCTTTTCAATGCATAACTCTTGAATAATTTATGGTGTTCACAGCTTCGCCTGGGGATAGTCCATTTCAAGAAGGAAGGGTTGGAGGTGCAACACAAGGAGCACCTAGTTCAACAACTAAAACACAAGGTGCAGAAGTAGAAACAACAACAACAGAAATTGAACAACATTTTGTGCCTAAGCCACAACCTAAGTTTGAGCCTGAACAAAATAAGTCCACTACCAATACCAGTATTGATGATGGTAGTTCAGGAAATGTGGAAGGCACCAATGAAGCTGCTGGAACTGAAATAGAGAAGGACATCAATACTGAGATTGGTTGATCTGAAGAAATTGAAGACGATCCCCTCCTTGTATCGTTCAAAATTATGAGAAAAGAACAAGGAAGTAAGCAACCTTCCAACAATGAGGACACAATAGATAAGGCAACAAAGGAAACAATAGCATAACCAAAGAACGAGGAGGGAGAAGGCTCATATGAGTTCATTGATTTCAAGAAAGCATATGGATCATCTAAAGAGCCACCCCCACCATTAACCAAAAATAGAGTTCTTTTTAAAATGTCTACACTTTAATTTCTGCATTTTAATTTCAGTTTTTAGTTTGTTTTAATTCTGTTAAGAGATTAGGTTGTGTGATAATTTAGTATGCATGTCTTAGGTAGTCTAGTTTAGGATACCTTTTGGACATGGATGGATTAGGAACCAAGCGAGAAAAATAAAAACACACTTAAAATTGTTTTGAAAAATTTAGATTGCAAGAAAGGAAAGAACGAAGAACTAATATCGTTTAATAGAAATTGATGCATTGTAGGATAGATCTTGGTTAAAGGTTGACACAACAAGTGTATCTAACCTTGTGAGAAGAGTGAGCTAAACACTAAATATGATAATGAGAGAAAGCTCTTAAGTGATCGAGCCACGAGTTTTATGGAAAATTTTTTATGGTTATTAAGCATGATCGGCATAGAAATGATTAAGGTAGGTTTCTTGTTAAAAATTCTATTTAACCCAGGGCCAAACAACCACCCTACATGATTTTGAATGAAAAATACCTTATTGAACCTTGACCTGAAACACACACCCTGAGCCTAGAATTTAGGAAATCAAATTCTTCTTACTGATGAAAAGGATACAATGAATGTGTGTGTGCCATGAAAGGATTGGTGAGCTATTTAATAGATAAAGAAATAAAGTTGGGGCAAGCTAAAAGTATACCCAAGAATGCAAAAAGAAAAATGAAAACTGTAGCCAAACAAAAGATGAATTTGGACACTTCGAATCTAACATAATGAAAATAAGCAAATAGAGGTGTAACCAAAAGGAATGAAAAGAACAAGAAATTGGGCTACAACAAAAAGAGAAAAGTAGAAGAAAAAATTGGATGGAACAAGTTTGGACTCATGGCACTTGAACATTATTGATTATACTTTTTAGTAGTGATTCTTGCTTGTTATGTAAAACAAAGTTCTTTGATAGCCCAACCATGTTACAAGCCCAAAAGACTTTAGTGATCTTTGCCAATCATGTGCACATAGTTGTTGGGGATGAAAATACAAAGCCAAGTGGACATGTGCAAAGGATGCTAAGAGAGTAAACACTTTGACCACTTGGGAGGATGCAATTATGCACTTATACATAAAATTATTTGAGAGAACTTGTGTTTGATCTTTAGCTTTGAAAAATGAAATGCATTTGTGTAAAACTGATTTCATTGGTTCCAATTCAAGTACTTGATCGCATTTGTCTTAACTTTTTGATGAAGTGTGAATTATAAATTCCTAAACCAAACATGATCAAATATTTTTGAAACCAATATGAGGAACTATTTCAAGCTTTGCTTAGGGACAAGATAAAAGCTAAAGTTGGGGTATGTTGATAAGTGTCAATTATTAGTTAAATTGAATATCATTTAGATCCTTATCTTGCACTAAATCATTGTAAAAAATCATTAGAAAAGACCAAATTCTATATAATTACATAATCAGGTCATGAGAAAATAGAAAAAGTGGAAATTAATGCATTTTGTGTTGTTTTTTAGATAAAATGAAGGAAATATAAAGTTGGTAATGAGTCCTAAAAGTTGCAACTCAAGCCAAAAGATTAACTGAGAAAGTTAAATTTTAAGCCTGTGGCTGAGCAACGAAGTTTGGCACTAAAGCCACATTTTAAGAAACCTTTACTACAAAGAAACATGAAGCTCTAGATTTGAAGCTGAGCACAAAAGGGAAACCTCCATGGCAGGGAAACCTCCATTGCTGAACTACAAAAGATGTATGCCAAAGCTTGGGAAGGAAACCTCAATGGCTAAACTTAAAGATTTGGAACTAGAGCAACACCATAAAATCTATAAATACAAGGTATGACCCCTGGATTATTCATGCTAATTTTTTATATGTTTTATGCCATTCTAGAGACAAATAATCTTAGTTAGTTTAAGACCCTAACATATATTAGTATATAACCCAACCTGGCTCACTTTATGGTGAGCTGAAAATTTTCTAACCCGACTCAACCCACCACAGGTTGGTGGGTTAAGTGAGTTGGCTCACTAACCCGTTTAAAATGAGTTTTGCAATGTTGTCCAATGGTTGGTTGGGAACGTTTCAGTTGGATTTGAAGGATAAAAGTCTAATGCATATTGACAATTTTAACTTTGTTACTCCTTCAAATACAGGTTCATTTGCCTCTGGTAATAAATTCTAAAACCTCTGAGTGAACTCATTTTGAGACTCTTCTAAACGATTATCCTCTGCATCTTCAAATGAAGCATGTTGGCCAAGAGCATTATTCAACATCTCTTGCATATACATAGCTTGATTCATCTCAGAGGTATGATCAACCGTGCTTGAACTAGGAAAATGTCTTTCATGTTCACCCAAATAAACAAAGGGCACTTCTTCACTGTGAAATGTCCAAATCCAATAATCTAGCATGAATCCTTTTCTGTATAGATGAACTTTAACTTCCTCGTATTTCAAAATGTGAGTACATTCGTACTTGATGTAGGGACATCTAATCCCTCCCTCAAGATAATATTTATATTGTCGAGCAGTCTGGATAAACTGTTCAACCCCTATCACAAAAGTTTCCTTCAAGCCTCTCCAACCTCTATAACAACGGTCATACACCCAACGACGGTGGCTAGAAACTTCGGCTATGTTTTGTGAGAAGGCAAACAAGGAAAGTGTTACTTTTGTGGTAGTAAAGGAACATGGGACTTAGAAGTTCAGATCATCCATAGCTTTATTTTACCACTTAAAACTTGGGAGCACAAGTTGTTCACACTTTCTCAAATTTAGTGCAGTTTTACTTTTAGCTTACTTTAGGGACCAATTCTAAGTTTGCATAGGTGATAATTTGCATGCTACATACTTTTTAGCGATTACTATTAATTATAGTCTTATTTGACTATTTTAAACTTGTAGGAAGTAGTCCAACATGGAACACAGTGTGAACGCAATGTAAAAGGGAGAATTGAAATTAAGTGGAGACATGTGTCCTTGTATTGGTTAAGATATCTCAGTTATTGTAGGATATCCAAAGACTACACATTGTAAAGGCAATATCTAGAGGTAGTTCAACACATTATAACAACATAATTTACAAACAAAGAAGATTTCAAAGAAGGCTACATACCAAAAAACAACAACAAAAGGTTGAGTCAAAGTAGCTGCAGCTGAAAAGAGCATAATAACAATACCTACAAACAACAGTTAAGGTTAGAGTCCATGAAGTGTTGTTGCTAGAAGGAGGGTGCAGGCTAGACTACAATGTCAACAACCTTTCAAGGCATCCCATAGTGATAGTACTCTTGATTATAAGTGGTTCAATCTTTGCCTTTATTTAGTCTTGGTTTATGGATTCAAAATCAACCTTTATTACTTAAAATGTGACCATTTAGATCTATGAATTTTGATTGAATTATTGTTTTCAAGGAATGAAACCCTATTCAACTAGATTCAAATTATTGATTTCTAAAGTTCTTTACTTTAGTTTTTATCTTCCTTGCTATTTTAAAGAATTCTTGTATCAATTTTTCCAATTTAAAGGATCAAAATTTTGTTATCAGTTTTGTTGTCATAGTTTTCAGATTGTTTGGCAGGTTTATAGTTGCATTTAAATAGCAAAGGATGACCTGCAAAGTGATAGACCAAGAAAAGTGACATGCTACAACTTGAACAACATTCTAATGGTTAGTGTTAAACAAAGGCAACACCCTACAATTGAGGTTGATGAAGGACAACTGACCTAGGAACTTAAAACCTATTGTTTATGGGAAAATTACACATTTTAAGGAATATGTGAATCACATTTGATGGTGCTACAAGTTATACAACACTTTCAATCACATTTGATGCATTTTCATATGTCAATCACAATTCACATATGCACGTCAGCTCTTTAGAGGAGAAATACAACCTAAACTAAACGAACCAAGCCAACATGTTTTTTAATTCCCTTTAGGACTTAAAGCTATTGATACGCTAAATCGCAGAGTTTAATTATAAATACTTTATACCACAATATTAGACCAAAAATCTGCATGCAGAAGAAATGGAAAGGTCAATCGATAATGCTAAAGAGACCCAATTAGTGACCCAATTTGGGGAGGGGGTTGGTACTTCTTTTTTCAATATGTGAGAGTGGCTTTGGATAAGGAGGAATTTGGGCCTAATACCCAGCAAAACTTGCAAACTGCCAAAGAGGTACTAAGGATGAATTTTTTGTCATATTCCAAATGGGTATATCTCTTTAGCATCTATAAATAAAGAAGGCACTTCAAAGGAGTGTTTTTTCATTGTTGAACCCATAATTGTATAAGTTTTGGGTATAATTCCATGCAAATTAATCACTTAGTTATGACTTAGTTATAATTCCATGCAAATTAATGACTTAGTTATGAATTCCATGCAAATTAATGACTTAGAAGGAAATTTTCCAGCTCATGGCACCATAAACCCCAATTTCATTTTCTTTTTATGGCTTGAGGTTGGTCCAGTCAGTTTCTAACTTTAGAATAGCCAATAGTATCACCCCTACCTGTTTTTATTCTCCCTTGTATGATAGTTTATATAATCTTGTTGCATACCAATAATTTTATGAATCTTATTATTTTTTTAGGAATTTTGAATGTCCTACATTTGAGGCTGGAACACGAAATTTGCTTAGGAGCAGCAATTGATCACTAACATGGGATAAGTATGCAAAATATAGGGAAGTAATTGGTTTAGGAGCAGCACTTGATTACTAATCTGGGATTTGTATGTAAAATATACATGATTATGAGGTGAATATAGATTCAATCAAACAAACACTAATTCATCAAACAATTATTATCAAACACTGTCAGCGTGAATTTCATAACAACATTTTCGTAGCAGTCTTAACACCAATTCAAACGTTAAATCTAAATCAATTAAAAGCAAATTCAGTAAATCAATTAAAGTAGACATCAAATACAAAGGCATGGTCGGACCAAATTCCATCTCCACATCGGTAAAATGAGGACTTACCTCAAAGGAAGATCTGACAGTGAACGCAGAAGGGTCCCTCGACGGTACCACAATAAGGTCCCTCAAGGGTTGGAAGATCAAGCAATGCCACAAGACACCGGCAAGCTTCCATTACCCACGAAAGCGACGGAAGGTCAAGAACACAAACAACAATGCCACAAAAATCACGACATGGTGGGTAACCTCAATAAGTTCTCAGTGTGGACTCGACAGCGTCGCAGTGGGCAACAGAGTTTTTCGCTCTAACTGTAATAGAGGACGAAATGAAATTAAGGGTGGGAATCAGAATTCCAAATTCTGATTTCATAGAGGATATTACAGACACACAAATCCATCCATGTGTTAATTAGTTTCGTCAGTAAATTCAACAACAAAGGTCTGCCAGTAATTCCATCGGTAAAATACAAAAAACCGACGGACAAAATCCATCGGTAAATTCCACATGAAAATTTCGTTGGTTATTCTATCGGAAAAATACACCATCGACGAACAACATTCGTCGGTAACGTACACGATAACATCCATCTGTAATACCTTCAGTAATTTACAGAATTCTTGTAGTATATATATATATATATATATATATATATATATATATATATATATATATATATATATTTTTATATATATATATGTATTATTTTTTTTTATATTTTATATTAATAAAAAAAAAAAAAATTATAAAAAAAAAAAAGACTTGAAATATAAGTTATTCTTTAATAATCTATTAAATGATTAAGTAATTAGAAATTCTAAAAGAATTAAATTAAGAATGAAAAAAGTAGTACACCATAAAAAGAATTAATACTTTAAATACAAGGTAGTCTTTAATAATAAAAACATGAAGAGTTCATTAGAAAAAAACTTTTAATGATAGTTAAAACTTTTAAAATAACTTTTAGGGATATCTATCATGGATTAAACTGTTTAACAAAAGAATTCTAACTTTAGAATAATTGGATTGATATGATGATTTTAATTTTGGAAAACGCTCTATTTAAGAACTAAAATAATAATTTATATCTTATGTTTTTATATATATCCTTCCATTGTCTCGATCTAGCAGACTCTACATTTAATTTTCAATGTAAAATTAAATTGCAACATTTTAGTTTCGGAATAGCCCATGGTATTTATTTATTTATAAATTTATCTATTTATTTATTTGTCATTAGCGTCGACAACCAATGCTATGGTTGAATTTTGATTAGAAAATTGAACACTGTGTTCAATTTTGTGCCTTTTTTTTACTGGCACTTATTTATTATTAATTTTTTTATTTATTTTAGAATGGATTGCACCGACTTTAACTAGTGTTTTTTTCTTCTTTTTTGCTTTTGCATTCGTTTCAGTGACGTTAGCAAAGTCCCATTTATAAAAGTAATGTTATATTTTCATAGTTAATATCAGGTATTCCTTGTAATGTAATTATCATATAAAATAAATTTGTGACAACATCACATCATCCATTCTTTCTAATATTTCTTGCTAATGATTCTTCAATTAGCTTCTTGAAAGCTTAGTGTAATAAGGCAAAGAAAGACAAGACAGAGGCACCGACCAAGGAGCCAACAAGCGGCATGGCAGCTGAGGCTCCACTACTAGGTCCAGGGGCAGGGGCAGGAATCTCGATGGTAGCTGCCACGACACTGATGGAGGCAGCAACAATGAGAGCAGCATAGGCGATCTTCCTCATGTCCATGATGAATAAATGTGACTTTGTTTTCGAGACCCGCGGTGTGCTGATGAAACAAAAGTGTGTAGGTTTATTATGTTACTTGCTTGCAGGTCTGAGGAACAATGGTGATGTTGATGGACTTTTAAAGACGAGGTTCAAGTTATTTTAGGAAAACACCACTTTTCTTTGTCTTGTGAAAAATTAGTAATATGTGGTTTTGAATGATTTCAGGATTTGAGTATATATATACTCACAAAAATTAACATGTGGTGTATTTGGGAACCAAAAGTCTGTTAATCCCATATGTTGTGATAAGATATGTGGTAATTAATGGCTACATATATTGAGATTGTAATAGCGACTGCGACATATGGGTTTTTCCTTGTAGTTCCTATTCCTGTAATATTATTTTATGTAAAATGATTTGCTTAATCAATTAAATGTAAAATTAACAAACTATTAATAACTTCTAATGAAAAATGAAACAAAACTTACCATGTTTGGTCCTTTTTTTTGTCAAGTTTATAATATTTGATTAATTAAAATTGACACTACAAAGATTAAAAAATATATTTTTAAGAATTTGATATTATTCATTTAGTATGTTTCCTCGAAGAAAATCACTTACTAAGAGTAAGTTAATTTGGAACTTATAGGGGGGAATGTAGTATTCTTTTGCATGAAGATAATTAATTCAATAGTTATAGTCGGACTATATTATGGATTTATGACCACATTTTTCATAGGACCCTTATCTCTTCCTTCTTCGAGCTAGACTTGTGGAAGAAGGAACCAAGAAGAAAATAGAAACAACAACTAGGTTTATTAGGACACAACTCATAATGTTTTTGTCTATCTATTATGCACCTTTGCATTTAACATTCGGTAGACCCCATACAATAACTGTCATAGTTATACCCGATCTTTTATTCCAGTTCTTCGACAATAGTCAAGAAAACTTTTTGAATTATGGATACGAGATTCCAAATTCAATATGCAATTTTAGTATTCAAAGAACCTTCATTGATAATCTTCTTTTTCAATTTTTAAATCCTCTTTTCTTACCAAGTTCAATATTCGTCAGATTCATCAATATTTATTTGTTTCGAATAAAAATATAATTATACGGTAACATATATGCAGCTATTCGCCCACCCCCACATATTTGATAGCTTTTCCTAGAAAAAACACTTGTAATACCTATTCCATTCGTAATTTCACATATTCTTTTCTTATCAAAAAAATAATTTACTTTCACTAATCTTATCATACTGGCAATTAAAGATTTTTCATAAAAAACATCTATATAGTCATGATTATATGACTAATTATATATGACATTTAGAAAATTATCGACAACTTTTTTTTAAGATTTTTTTTTTCAAATATAAATTTAATAAATGTAACTTTTTAAATAGGTATAAAATATTTATGTAAAAGGTCTAGAAACGGAATTAACCATTTTGATAAAATATCCAAATGTATTTTGGCTTAACCGAAAGAGATTCTTGTGGCACCAACAAATAAAGTAAAGAGTACTAAAATAACCATAGGAAATCACATAGTATTGTTAGACTCATTAGGATATAAATAAGCAATTTTTTATTGCAAAAATGGATAATACCAAAAACAAGATTTTTATATTTTTTATATTTTGATTAGCAAAACGTAGATATCTCTTCTGAATAAAAAAATAATTATTTCATTTTTTTAGTAAAACTAAGATAAAAATTTTGTTTTCTCTTTTAAGTTTTACTTGTTTCAACCCATAAAGATATGGAATAGAATGAACTATTTTTTTTAAGGTAGTTAATCCTGCTGCATAACAAGCTATTATTGTAAAAATTGGTGAATGTAACCAACTATCATTAGAATCTAATCCTTAGACCAAAAATAGGCAATGAGTGGAATACTGCGAAGATAGAGTATACCTACTGAAAAAAGAATTTGTAATTGGTACAAGTTTTGTCAAATCGCCCATAAAAACCATATTTTAACTTTTAGTTAGGGAATATCCGACAAAAGCTTCCATTGAATGAATAATGCATCCAGGTCCTAAAAACAATAATGGTTTTGAATAAGCATGAGTAATCAAATGAAATAAAGTGCCTCGATAAGATTTCATAGGTAAAGCTAACATCATATAACACAATTGAGACATTGAAGAAAGGGCCAAATTTTTCTTAATATATGTTTGCGCAATAGCTAAAGTAGCTATTAATATTACTATTATTATAGCCATAAAAGTTGTGAGACCCAGGAAAGTGGTTAATGTCGTAATAGGAATTTATGTTGATGTAGTGGTCACGTGGTCCAATATTGTAAGACACATGGAAATATTTAATTGCTTGATTAAGATTGTTGTTTATTTATTGTAATTATTTTATTTGATTAGGTAATGTTGAATACATGTGTTTATAAATTTGTGGTGCACATAATATCATAAGAAGGCATGTGGCTTAGTTGTTGGTGGTACGTGTTGGTGTGCAAGAACGAGGTGGTTTTTATTTTCCTTTTATCTTTCCTTTTTTCTCTCTCATATTTAGTAAGTCATATGCACCTCTTTATTTCTTTCTCTCTACATTGTACATGGGCCCATGTTGTTGCATTCATATGCTATTTTTTTTTCTTCTTTAAAACTCATTGTTGTCAGACTAGGGATGTCAAAAACATTTGTACCAGTGGGTATCCATGGACAAAACCCGCAGTAGATAGGAAATGGATACCTATAGACAACGGGTATGGGTAGTTTTTATACCAACATGTTATTGGGGCAGGTATGGGTAGCATAGTATTTGTACCCGTGGATACCTATACCCGCTATACTATAATTTAAATTAATAAAACAAATAGAAAAACATGAATAAAACATTAACACATTGATTTTGATTGGGTTATTTTTTCTCAATTGGTTTTAAAAAATCTCCATTTATTTATAAAACTCCATTGCACTTTGTTTGAAATGTATGAATGGTTTACATTGTATTTTTATTTGAATTGAAGGTTATGAATGTTAAATATTAAAATTTTCTTTGTAAATACCCGTGGGTACCCGCATAACGAATACGTGCACGAATATGAATACGAGTACGAGGCGAATATTGGTCTAATGGGTAGGGTACTAGGGAGCTACTACCCGTACCCTACCTACCCCGTTGACATCCTTATGCTAGACATAAGAATAAAAACAACCAAGATCTTTAGAATGTTAACTAGAAAATTAGATAAGGGGAGGAGAAAATGGAAAGGCAAAAAATAATCAAGAAAAAACTACGGAGGGTTGTGGGTAGGATTTTGAGGGAAGGTGGAGATTGCAAGAGGAGCAACTGTGCTAGATTGTAGTGGCACTACTGCGTTCTAGGTAGAGGGAAATGTAACCTTCAAGAATTAGTACACGAAGTACAGGAAGCTAAACTTGTATATTAGTTTTCTCTTTTGTGGTTTGATGCATAGTTTGTGTGGTTCTTATTTAATGTATATACCACGATGCTTGAATGCCTTTTGTTTTTTTTTTATATTTTGCATTCGATATGTTTCCCTTGTTTGTTAGGTACGTCAACCCATTTGTGTGGGGTGGTGGGTTCTCCTTGAACCTTTGTGGACTTGCATGCATGAACCATATTGTTGGGAGTATGCAGTGTGTTGATCCAATGGTACAACATAGCTCTCATACAAAGGTGGATTGGCAAGGACCTATAATATGCAGTGTTTTGAGGGAATATTAGGTGTAGAAAGGTGGTTTTCCCATTTGTTTGTTTGTTACGTTATGAAGTTCTTGGCATGAACCCAATGTTTTCATGTTATTAGTGTATAGAGATATCTCATTCAAATGAGGGTTGGAGGCTTTCCTTAAAACATGGTTGATGTGCTGCAACAATGCATTTCAGTTATTGGGGTTTTTAGTGAGTTTTGTTTATTAGAAATCCATAGCATGCACATAAGGGTTTAAGTTGCAGTAGTGCATTCACGTTTCTTCTACTATAACTATAAGAAAAGAAACTGGTAGGGACATTACCAAAACAACCCTATCTAAAATCGTGACAACTATCATTTTTATTGGTTTTTCATACTTTTTCACTATTTGTTTGTTTGTTACGTTATGAAGTTCTTGGCATGAACCCAATGTTTTCATGTTATTAGTGTATAGAGATATCTCATTCAAATGAGGGTTGGAGGCTTTCCTTAAAATGTGGTTGATGTGCTGCAACCATGCATTTCAGTTATTGGGATTTTTAATGAGTTTTGTTTATTAGAAATCCATAGCATGCACATAAGGGTTTAAGTTGCAGTAGTGCATTCACGTTTCTTCTACTATAACTATAAGAAAAGAAACTGGTAGGGACATTACCAAAACAACCCTATCTAAAATCGTGACAACTATCATTTTTATTGGTTTTTCATACTTTTTCACTATCCCGGTCCACTTGTATTTTCTCTCTTTATGTAATGGTGCAAACACTGTATATGAAATGAACAACTTTCATTTCAGACTGCGGTAGTGGTTGACAAAGCTTCTAAGAATTAATGGAAGCTATATTTTGTTGTATGAGGTGTGTAAACCTACTTCCTTTTCTATTCCGCTCATCTGAAACCTCATTTCTCTATTTTTGTTTGGCTTTTGTTGTGATTGTGAAGATTTTTTATACTTCATCTGGTGAAGACTAAATTACAATTTCACACAAAATAAAAATTGTAGACATTTGTGAACTTTAGTTAGTTTTTCTTAAATATTTATGTATATGAAAGGAAAAATGGTAAAGTATACTATAAATTCTAGTGTGGACAAAGAATTATCTTACTATAGATCCATCAGTACTAGCGCTAATCAAAGTTTAATATAGTTTTTAACTTTACTACACTACTATAAAAAATTTAATGACACACATTTGAATTATTTAGCGATTGATGAAGGATTATCTTCTTTTCTTTTAAGATTGTTGAATATGGTGTGAGTTGATTAAGAAAGCTAAGTGAAATCCCCACTGGACATTAAGATAGCAAGCTATCTAGATGTGAAGGTTCCTTTCACAAAGCTCAATAGAAGAAGATGATGGATTGCTTCAAAACAAAAAGGATATGGAAAACACATAAACCATAGAAAACCAAGAACAATTAAAGGAAGAAGAAAACATAAAATGGAAAGGAAAGAAATGGTAAAAATGTGAGAAGCACGCCACTACAAGGCTAGGCTAGAAGCCATGGC
>Ga0214545_1010565_pt1 | contig 13309 bp, 8 predicted proteins | sample CNSS4metaG_FD_160064 | JGI IMG/M metagenome (GOLD analysis project Ga0214545, IMG submission 160064) | Root nodule microbial communities from cowpea collected in UCLA plant growth center, Los Angeles, California, USA - CNSS4 | ecosystem: Host-associated > Plants > Roots > Nodule | place: USA... | reverse complement strand
TATATATATATATATATTGTTTATATTTACAATGATTATTTTTTTCATCATTAACAACACAAATATTAGTCTATCGATGAATATTACTTATTAGGACCTTTTTTTATTAATATTCATTCGGAGAATTTTTGGCTGACATTAAAAAGTTAGCAAAAATATCTCGTCATCAATTTCGTAAAAATAACTTTAATTGTTCTCAATTTAATCTAAAAAATTGTGGTGATGTTAATGAAGTTTCTTTTTTTCAAATATCAATTGAAAAAATCTTGACAAATTTTAACTGAAAAATAATATTAATAAAGATTAACTACAAAATTATTAATATATTTGTTCATATTTAAATAATTATTAACATTTAATAAAAGTAAAAATATTTTATTTAAATTGAAAAATTAAAATTTGATAAAATTAAATTAATTTATGAAAATGAAATATTTTAAAATATAAAATAATTTAAAATAAGATAAATTTAAATTTAATATATTTAAATATCTTATAAATTATGAAATTTTTTATCCAATCATAAGTTTAAGAATTTGAATTCGATATTACAAGTCGATAGTTTAAGATTTGAGATTCGATATCACAAAATTGATATGAAATCGCAACTAAAGTATTTCCTTATTCTAATTTTTAATATTACATTTTTATCTACCAGAATTTAGCTCAATCACTTCACTTTGCTGTTTTTACCCCCAAAAGACTTACTGTATGCGGTCCGTAGTAGACTCACTTTCCATGAAGTTTCGTAAAGTTGCTTTTCTTTACTTTACCGTTAAATAAAGAAAATATTATTTATTTTTTCAATAAAGTCTAAACTTTAGTTTCATTTCAATTGTTACTTAAATTTTAATATCTTTTCAGACAAATATTTTAAACTTTAATTTTATTATAATTAATTCACCAACAAACCCTTGAAATGTTAATATTTTAAAATAAATATTTTGAACTCTAGTTTAAAACTTAATCACTGCTAAAAAAAATACATATTCCTTACTAATTAAATTTTATAATTTTTTTTTAAGAAATACTTGTAAATTTTGTTATAAATAATGATTTGCAAGAATTTGATACCAATTTTTTTGAAAAATATTTTGCAAAAAACATTTTTTACAAAAAAATTATAGAAAATATTTGCGAATTTTATAATTTTGTAAAAGATAATTATCCACATAGAAATTACATGCCAATTAAAATTCTTTGGAAAAATAACAAAAAAAAAATTCTTGCAAATAATTTGTAAGAAAAAATCCATGAAATATGAAAAATTCTATTAGTGAGTATTTTGATCTTACTATTTGTGAAGTTTATTTAATGTGAAGTTTATTCCTCTTGGAGTCTCCAAATTCGCCAGAAAGGGTTGAATTCTAAGTATGTGTTTCTTTCTTCCACCTTCCTTAGGAAGAAAGAATAAACTACTGATAACTCTGAATCCTAATTGAGATTCTTGTTTTGTGTGGATTATGATTTTTTTGAGATGAACTACATTAGGTTTGTTAGAAGTTCATTACGGTGATGACTTTTTCTGTCAATTGTAAGGGGATTGTGTGTCATTATTCCTACATGAACCAATGCATGTTTTGGCATTATTGGAATTTCTTCTATCATTGAACTTGACTTGATCCCAATTAAGGTTATATATTCATTCACTCTCTTCTCGTTTTTCCTTTCATAGTCATAGGTCCTTTTATCTTCTTGTCAAGTTGTTTATTGTTAACTCTTTGACATGTGCACCAAATCATTTAAATAGTAATTTGAAATATGTTTGAGTATCGTTTTCCAAAGGATTTGTGTGTGTTCATTTAACTCTGAATATTTACTAATTAAGAAGATGACATGTGTTAGGATTTTGCTATTTGTGTTTTCTTAATTGTACTTTTTTTTATAAATTAGGATATTTTTGTAAATTAGAGTTTCACGAGTACGAATATCAACGGGTATGCATTTATAATATTCAATTCTTACTCATTGCAGATTTTATTCTCGGATACCCGCAAATACGAATTTTTTTACATCCTTAGGTATATATGTGCTAAGAAGAAATTAAAATTAAAATTTTACAAATATGTATATACATACAATTTGTATGTAAAAGAATAACATTCACTGCTCTATGTCCTTCTAAACAAGTCTCCATGCATACTTATAGATTTTGCATTCGAGTCTTGCTCGTATATTTAATACATTATTTGTAGGTTATCATATAGACAATAATTATACAAGTTTAAGTTGCCAAAATTATCTACGGTTAACTATATTTTTTAGTTCCTAAACTATTAAGCAATTTTGGTTTTAGTCTTTCTTTCAAATTTTGATCTAGCTAGGTCCCTTTCCTTTTGAAACTCATGGATTTAGTCCACCATGACCAATGACATTAATGTTTTTATTTTATGTGGTAAACAGAGTGCCATGTCACCATCTCGTTTTATGTCATGTTCACTCTTAGAATTCGTGGAAAATTTATTACAAGATGTGTTATTTACATTTTAGATGAAGTGGCTAGAATTAGGGTTGTCTATAATGAGAATTGAGAAATTTCACAAATAATGTCGAATGTGATTGCATTATGAGATTGAAGAGAGAATCACAACACACTTTTGATGACATGCAAATAGACAAACACACAAAAATGTGAACACATAGAGAGCTGGATGAACAGACACATGGACATGCAAACATGTACACACGGAAACTCAAACACACAAACATGAGTGCATATGGACACACAAACACATGATAGAAAAAACACATGAATAACACAAGCATATTATCACACCAACACACTAACACACAAACATAAGAGCACGCGAACACGAGGACATACGAACACACAGACACATAAAAATGCATACATAGTACACACAAACATACAGGCACACATGCACACGAAAAATTGGACACAAGAACACACAAACATAAGGCGCATAAAAGACAGGCACGTGAACACACAAACAAACTGACACACAGACGTGCTGAGACATAAAACATAGATATAAGAGTTGACAGACACATGTACACGTGGACACCATAGACACTCAAACACGCAAACACACGGACGCACAACACACAAACATGTGGACACACAATGTAACATCCGACCGGATATTACAGATTTTTTTAATAATAAAATAAAATCATAAACAATAATGCCTCATTTATTATAGTGTCATTTCCCAAAAATCACGGGAAAATTTAAAACATTTAATACATAAGTAAACAATCCAAAATCCATAAATTATAAACTCGAAATAATATAGAAACATCACACAAGTGTTTAGAAATTTATTTCAAAATCATAAAACATCAAAGACTCTGATAAAACTCTCTCCCAATCTAGCCCCGCTCTGGCACTATGCCTCACCCGATCCACCTGTAACATCATATGTTCCCGTGTACTGCGTATACGATCATCGTCAAACACAAGCAGATAAGGTGAGCTAACAGAATAAAACATATACATATAAAATATATAATTTTAATCACACCAAAGGAACTCATATCCTTTGATTTCACACACATGGCCACCACCATGTCAATCGTGTTCTACGTCTCCTGATGAGTACTTCAAGATGTCTTGTTGCCACACCTATCAGTCACAACTGATAGAGCACGTGTGGGAAACCTTGTTACGGATCACACACCCTAACACCAGGTGGAGTTCCCAATAAGAATAATATTCGTAATGTTCCAAGACTACCAAACTCGTCAGCTTAATACTAAGGAGGACAATCTAACTGGACCCATCCGTACACGTCACAACGTGCACACTCACACCGGCAACACTCGCCAACCTAAGCCACAAATCAAGAGTTCCTCATGTTCATCCACCATCTCGAGTCACAACTCAAGATATGCCATTCCGAGCCACAACTCAAGAGATGTCATTATGAGCCACAACTCAAGGAATGTCACGTGCTTAACCCTGATCCCGAGCCACAACTCAAGGGATACGTTACAACTCAAGGAACACCTACAAACCGACCTTTAAAGTATCACCAAAGCCTTGTAGATCACTTACCATCAAAATAAGCAAATCCCATTTGCCTCACAGTATCGCCTAGTGGGATTGCCTTCACCGCCAGGCGCCACCCTTCCCTATTACCCACTGGAACATCGCCACACCAGTACTTGCGCAGTAATGGTGTTGGTTTGGATTCAGACACCATTTGTTCACATCCTTACTCATTTAGTCACTCAACCAAAACCAATTGTCATATCATAGCTCCATAACAGTGCCCACAACAGCCTATATCCATCATGATTACTACATAAAGAGTTCTCACTTAAAATCATATTATTATTAGGCCAATTAACCACCATTAACATTAAGTTAATGCTATGCCTTATACCACTGATTTGAACACCTCATCACAATCAATTAGGGACACTACTGGTACCATACCATTCATTAAATAGTCTCATTTATCTCAATACATTATCCTAATCTATAGCTTAACGATCCCACGTTTATTCATCTAAGCTCTTACATGTGTGTATATATATATATATATATATATATATATATATATATATATATATATTCATGAACTCTTAATTATCATCTCACCAATCCATTGTAGTACTTTCTCTGCATCATCTAACTAATCTTCCATAGATACAATTCTCCATTATTTTAAATCATGTCAATTCCAATACATCAACATTAACCTTAGTAACATTTACCACAAGTTTCCAGGTTAGGCAAATCCCTATAAAATTCCCCAGCTCCAAAATTTTACTACACAAGACCCAAATTAGTTTCCCCTAACCACCACCATGCACCAAAACTCACAAAACCCATAACTCTAACATGGTGCCTGGCGACAAATTAGGTGCCGCCAGGCGGTTCCTACTATTCCAGAAACCCAACACTTCTCCCTGAACCTGTGAACCCTATTCAACTCCAACTGTTCTTATTTTCATCAATTCACAATCCAATAAGCTTCACTCACATGTTCAGGTTCATGATTTATTCCTAAATTTCCTAATACATGAAATTTTTATAACATTTACCACTCAACTTGGTGTAATTTTTTAGAACCCCAAATCATCAACCCTAACTTCATGCTCATACAATTTTCATCCCAATTAACCTCCAATCACATGGAATTCAATGATGGATGAAGCCTAATCATCCACAAATGATTAGGACTTCCTTTCCCTCTAATCAGCATCATTCCAGAACACGCAAAACGTCAAATTCGAGTGAATAAGTTTGAGCCGACTGTCGGTGATGGCTGGTGTTCATCACCGACAGGCACTTCATCAAGAAAAATCCAAAAACTGGGTTATGGCCTTGTGTCACCTGGCAGCACATAACTCACTGCCAGGCAATTCCTCGTACGAATCGAGGAAACACCAAGATCAATATGAGTTGCTTGGCGGCTATGACTAGCCTGCCAGGCGGTTTCTGGAAATTTTCCAGAAACAAGAAAATCGCAGAAAAGACATAACACATGCATTCATTTTAAGATACATTTCATGCAATTAATCCTTAAACATAAAACTATCGAATAAAATCTCCCATAACCTAAATTCCCTTGCTTCAAATTGCAATTGCTAGAGTTCCTTGTTGATCTCCAATGGCCTCCCTTTGACTCTCCAATCAATAGCTCTCAATCTCTCTGCAATTCAGTTCTAGTGCTCTAAAAATTTGTAACCTAGTAACCTCACAACAATGCAGTGTTATTCCCTCCTCTAATTCCCTGCTCTCTCACCACACCACCCAATAATTACCCCATTTACTCCTACAACGAAAATTAATTAAAAAGGTGCTTAATGGCCATTTAATGACCATAATTTAGTGGTTTTGCAGCCCTCCTTTCTGCCTATCTAAGGTGGTTAGGGTTTCTCTGCCATTTCACCTTCATGCCAACGAAAATTTTGGCAAAAAGAAAGTTTAGTTTGGATTCACTAAGGTTCAAACCCATAATCATGCCAAAGTCAAATCAGTGCACAAACTCACATTCACCAGGACACACGAACATATGAACACATGGACACCCGAACACATAGATAAACAAACAAGTGGACGCACAAACATGCAGATACAAGGATAATAAGAAAACACTAATACAAACACATTGACACATGGAAACACATATACAAAAATACATAAACACTTTTGTGGTGAGCCCATATTAATCAAACTCATTTAGCTCGTCGCCCTGACTAAATATAGATTACCCAACATAACGTTTAGAAATGTTAAAATAATATGCAATGTTAGGATAGTAATTTATGTAATGGTAATTTTTCTTATATATAGATTGATAGATTGATAATAGATAAAAGATATAATATATCATATTTACTATAAGACTAGTGTTAAACTTAGAAATATTTTCAAATTGGTAAAGAGTAAATAGCCATGGATAAACTAATCTTTCTCACTCGTTCGCACTCTCACATGGTCCCTTTTCCCTCGCTCTCTTAGTCTCTCGCCCCTTCTCTCTCAGTATCTACAAGCATCGTTATTGCTAACACTCTTTGTTCTCACGCTCTTAGCACTTGCGAGATTCTCTCAATGCTCAAGTTTCTCCCTATTTCTTTGAGCTTTTCTCTCTCATTCATTTAATTCACTCCCTGTAAGCACCCGGAGAAAAATTAAAACTTTTATTAATGTAACAAAATTTGTGTTTTTTTATTACATTTAATTGTTGTGCCACTTTTGGTGATAAAATATGCCTTTGAAGTTTTCTTTATAACCATGTCCATAATCAATATCACAATCACGATCATGAAAATGTAAATCAAATGTTGTTGCATTCACTTCTGGAATGGAGTAGAACCAATTTGGACAAGTTTCATGATTTTCTATCAAAAGCTCATTGTTTTGTTCAACTATACATATTTATTGCTACATTCACTTCTAGGGATGAAGCATATTAGGCGGATCTCATGATTTTTCATCAAAAGCTTTATTGCTTTGTCCAGCCAGCTATACATAGGCATGAAATAAATTCATAATATTTGGAAAATCTCTTTTCACAATATTTTTGTCGCATGAGTAAATTAGTTGCTTAGATATTTTATTTATTTATTTAATGGTATCCCAATATCCATTGCATCTAAATGTATTTCAACATTTAAAATCCAATATAAGAAATTCTTCCTTGTAATATCGAAGGTCACAAATCCAAATTTTGCAACGTTTCGCGTGTTTAGAACTAACACATAAAATAATAATAATAATAATCATCAAAATAATAATAATAATCACTATCATAATAAAAATAAAAATAATAAGACATAGATGAAAATTGATAAAGTTAAACAATTCTTATCACTAGAGGAAGAATATAATGTAAAATTATAAATTTGAAAAAGGATTAGAAAGAGTCGGGATTGAGAGACGCATAACACTATCGTTACTGTCATTAGAGAAGAAAAGCTTCTATTAGTGATTGGAGCATCATGCTGATAACATGTTATAAAATAAAGCATAATAGAGAGAAGACGGAAGAATATACATTAGAAGGAAAAATAGAGAATGAGAGAATAGAGAGTAATTTTTGTATGTCTTATTATTGATAGGAAGAGTCTTATTTATACATACAACATAGTAACCCATGAAGGATACAAATCAAATAATGAATATAAAGAGTAATGAGTAATGAATCATATGAGTATCAATCATATTAATCATGAGTAATTGTATCAAATCAATATATGACCATTAATTTTAATTCATAACAATACTGTTAAAAATAAAATTTTATCTTACAATAAATTCAATTATTTTATCCAAATATAAAATTAAAATGCAAGATATTTTAATTTTTTGATCCAAATAAATTATTTTAAAAAAAATAATTACAAACAATTTAAATATAATATATTTTAGTAATGAGTAATGAATCATGATTATCAATAATATTAATCATGAGTAATTGTATCAAATCAATAGATTACCATTAATTTTAATTCATAACAATACTGTTAAAATAAAATTTTATCTTACAATAAATTCAATTGTTTTATCCAAACATAAAATTAAAATGCAAGATATTTTAATTTTTTATCGAAATAAATTATTTAAAAAATAAAAAAAATTTAATTTCAAACAATTTAAATATAATATATTTTAATTTTCAACATTGTTGAAATGATTAATGCAAGTACTAAACCGATATTGTTTCTGCTAATTACAGCGGTGGGTGTTTGGGTTAAAAATTAGATATAAGTTAACTCTCGTGTTCACATACTTGCAGATAAGGTTGTGTTTGAAAGACTTTTTTTTTTTATTCCTAAAAAGATCAGAGGAAAAAGAAAAGCAAAAATCCTTTAAAACCGTGAATCTATTGGCTCAACACAATTTTGGAAAAGCTCTAAATTACCATATTAAATTCCAGTGAAAAGATAAAAATGAGATGAAATCATGTGTTTGTGAGATAACACATACTTCTTTTATATTAAAAAACAAATCAATACAATAAATAGAAAACATATTATAACCTCTAATAATAAAGATATTATTAAAAAAATAAATAACAATATTTCTAATAATACATATATAAATTAGATATTTCTATTATATAAGATGAACTCCATGTTTCTATAATTATAACTAAAATAAAAAATACAATTATTGAATAAAAATAAAGTATTGTATATAGTTATCTTGTTTATATTAATTAATAAATATATTATTTAATTTAATCATGTATTTAAAAATATAATTATTTTAATTTAAAATATTCTTAATTATTTTAATTATACTAATTGCTATTCTTTATTTTTAATTTTAAATTAAATTTGTTAATAAGTAGAACTTGAAAAAATATCAAGAATTTCAAACATTTATTAGAGTTTACAAAAATATTTTACCGGGTAATCATATTTTCAGGTACTTCAAAAGACACATTTATACCCTTATATATATCATACACATATTTGGCACTCTTTTCATTTTTGTTTTAGCATTTATACTTAAATATAGTTTTATCCATAAAAGAGCACGCCTTTTATTTTAAATTTGAAACGATTTTATAAATTGCTTAGTTATGTTAAGATATTGATTATAGAATTATTTTATTTCTTTTTCTCATTATAAATACTAGTGTAAATATAAACGCCTATGAGCATACGTTAGTCAACATTTTTTTTTAATTGTTTTTATTTATTTATACCTGATTTATCAATTTAAATAAAGAATTTATAATATTAAAAATTAAATTGGTAGATAAATTAATTTTGTCCATAATAAAGTATTTCTTATAATATATAGTTTGACTATTCAAAGATTTCTTTCTTCAACGTTCAAAATGAAGAACTCAAAGATTTCATTCTATCTTAGTTTTTATAAAATATTCTATCTCAACTTATTCTCACCAAAAATTTGAGAAATTTCATCACAAACTTTAAACTTAAACTTAATGACCTAGTAAGAAGAAAGGAGTCAATGACTATGATTTAGTATTATAAAATATAATATTTATTTTTCACAAAACTAAATTTTAATATTATTTTAATATTATTAATATAATAAAAATGAATCATGAAATTGAGTTACCTCGACCAAATTTTGCTCCCTAATAAATATTCCTGGTTCCTTAACCTCACCGAATCCAAGATTTTGAGTGTGGGGGAACGTTTTGCTTATTACCGCCAAAACTGCAAGTTTCATGCCCTAGTTCAAAAATTCTCCCGCGTTCTTTGTTGCACCCTTTTTAACACAACCAATTCACCACTCTCTCCCCCTCTTTCATCACACTCTCTCCCTCTTTCATCTGATCTGATCCGAGAGTAGCAACAGATGGCGGGGAAGCAATCCAAAGTCAGAAAGCCGGAGGTGTTTGGGAAGGGAAAGGTCACGCCTAATCAGATTGCTTTCATCGTTGACAGATACCTCTGCGACAACAATTTCTCTTCTACTCGCTCTTCCTTCAGAACCGAAGCTTCTTCTCTCATCGCCAATTCACCCATTCACGAGGTATCCCTGCACCCTATTTTGCTCTAATGCATGTTTTTGCATCTTCTTCCCCCCTTTTGTTTTTACTCGATTTTATGCTGATTTGACCATCTGGAACTTCGTTTTTATTCTTAAACTAGGGTTTTTTATTTTTTGGATTCTCGCTTTATATTTTTCCCAACCGTTTTGTTTTTCTCCGTTCTTATGAAGATTTGGGCATCTGGGGCGTAATTTTTTTTTTAAATTGATTTTTAAATTTTTAATATTTATCCGGTTAGTTATGTATTTGTTCAAGTGGGTATTTAAGGTGTTGACGAAAATTTGGGGTTTTTAGGCACCGAAGTCTTTGCTGACTTTGGGGGAGATGCTGGATGAGTATATCTGCCTGAAGGAGCAGAAAGTGATGTTGGATCAGGAGCGGGTTGTTGTAGAGCAAGAGAAGAAACGGGTTCAGATGTTGTTGCAAGGCATGCAGAATGTAATGACTGCTTACAATGCTAGTGGAAACCTCTCTGCTGCAGCGCCTGCTGCAAAATCTACAGTTGCAGCTATTACTCAACCCACATATACTCTCAAATCTCAACCAGGTAAAACCTCTGCCCCTGCCTTAGATGTTTTTCTTAATATATGAGCACGCTGTTTGATGATTTTTCTTCTTGGAGAAATATATAAGTTCTCTTATGCAGGAACTCCTTGATTGATTAATCAATACTCAAATCATGTTTTAAGTATTAGTATATAAAGGCAACTAATTGCAATTATAATCACATGTTTAAGCACCAAGTTGTAATTTGAAGGAGTACTTGTTCAATGAGACGTGGTTGGTGTTACAAATACAAGTGTGAGTCGAAATTTTACATTTAATAGAAATGAAAAAAATTGAACAACATATAAAGAAGACTCACAAATGTATCTTATAGTTTTAGGTTGAAGGTGGTGTTAATTATTTATGTAGTTTAATTCATGTCTCATTGATGTTGTGTTTTTCCTTGAATTACTTTGGAACGAAAGTTAATTTACCTTTGCATGGTTAAGCATTGTTCTCCATTTTCTACTGTCTCATTTTCCACTAGTTCAACCACAAAGGCCCTTTTAGGCTATGTTAGTGACTTATTGACCTTGCCCACTTCTTTTGTATTAGGAATCCACACTTCTGTCCAAAGCAAATCGAACACGTTGCCACTGCCTCAATCTAGCAATTCTAATGCTCGGAGTGGAAACATCTCAACACAAACACTGACTGTATCTGACAGAAAGAGAAAGGATACCAAAGCTGTGGATGATCCATTGACTGCTAAAAAACCTCGTGGTAGATCATCCAATAGGAAAATTGTTGTCCAAGGTATGGTTATCTCATAACTTCAGCATGAGTTAATTATTGGCTAATCTAAAGAAATCATATGCATTTCTATTTATCTCTATTCACAGGTCAAACTGCTCTGCAACAATCTGATAATGCTGTCAATACAATGGTAGCTCAGCCTTCTGCCATTCAATCTTCACCTGAGAACTGCATACCCAGGGAGTCACAACCCCAGGGATCCAATGTTGCTAAATGTTTATTCAACCAATCTACATCTTCTGTTCCAAGTAATTCACCAGTTCCAAAGACACCTCCTAGAACAAAATCTTCTCACAGTGATACACAAATATCTCCTGCTGAGATTTCTTCAGTAGCGGTTACACCCAGTCGATGCACTGTGATTTCAACAAAGAGAGTTATGGTCAGCCCTGCAAAACAGATGGCTTACATAGAAATGAGTCGTTGTATTTCTCCTGTCAAGACAAATTCAGAGAAGATAAATAAGAGGGATCATGTTAGAAGCAGGTTGAACTTTGATGCTGCTGATATGCCTGGGAGCTCGTACAATCCATTGTCCAATGAGATTTCTACATCCGAGTCTGAAAAGGAACTGGACATATTTGACATTGATTTTCCTAATTTTGATGCCTTAGGGATGGACTTCTCCTTCACAGAAATGTTAAATGATCTAGATTTTTCTTGTGAAGGCATAGATTTTTCTTGCCATCCAACACCAAGTCCTTCAATGGATAATGCTTCAGGGTATTGTTTTTAATTTATTACTTAAGGTCCTATTTTGTTATCAATCCCAACTCTCCTGCCTGATGTACTGTTGTTTAACAGGTCATCTCATGAATGCAATGATAATCATGCTACACCTGAGTTTTCAACTGTGGCTGAAGTACTGTGTGAGAAAGACATAAAAATACTAGGTAAAAAGACTAACTCTATCAGTTTTATAAGTCAAATAGATCATAATTTACTGAAAAGCTTTCATATTGCAGGCCCTGATTGTTTGTCTGCAATGAAATCTGTCACAAAAAGCATAACAGTTATAAGCCCCGGTGAATTTTCTTTTCAATCTTTCTGTTAATTTTTACTGAAGTTTTCCATTCATTTAAATTTTCTTTACTAATAAGTATGAACATGTTTCGTAATATGTCCAGAGAAAAATCACCAGCAGTCTGTGGATAAGGAAATTGTACATAAAAAGTGACTTTGGAGAATGACTCAGCTTGACTTATTGATGCGAGCTCACTGCAGATGTTTATATCTATTGTTCCAAAGAATTGTTCGCTGACGTTACACTTAGTTTATGATGATAATTCGCTATTCATTTATACCTTTCAAGCTTAGCCTATTTGGTCAAGCTTAAAAAGTGATTGTAGATAGCTTCCTCCTTTGTTTTGGTTTATTATAAGGATTAATATTACTGGGGTTACATTTAGATGTCAATTATGGTTATCAGCCTTGTATTGAACTCCATGTCATTTAAGCAATTTCTGGTTCTATGTCATGACAGTTGAACTTTCATGTAAAAGAGGGTAGGGGAAGACTAGTTATGCTGGGATTTAAATTTATCAGGAATCTTAAGATTGATTACCGTGATCGTACTCCTTTTGTACTTGTTAACTGTTGCAGAAAAACAAGATATTAATTGATAATTTTTCATTAGTTCTGTTTACTCTAAATTATTTAAGTGATGTTTCTTCTATCCTAATCATTCAGTACTTGTTTTAAGGGTTAAATATGTTTTTGGTCCTTTAACTTTCAGTGAATTTTGGAATTAGTCCATTTTAAAATTTTGGACCAATTTAGTCTTTCATCTTTCAGAATACGTGGATTTAGTCCTTTTAATCAAATTTTGTTAGTTTTATTTGATGTTTCGTACGTATTTTAGGATTGTATTTGAGTTGTTTATATTTTTTGATACATTTTTGCTTTAATGTTAAGTCAAATATTATTATGAAACGTACTTGAAATGTCAAATAAACTTAGCAAAATTTGATTAAAAGGACTAAATTCACGTATTTCAAAAGATGAAGGACTAAATTGGTTCAAAGTTTCAAAATGGACTAATTCCAAAATTTACT
>Ga0214545_1010560_pt1 | contig 13313 bp, 3 predicted proteins | sample CNSS4metaG_FD_160064 | JGI IMG/M metagenome (GOLD analysis project Ga0214545, IMG submission 160064) | Root nodule microbial communities from cowpea collected in UCLA plant growth center, Los Angeles, California, USA - CNSS4 | ecosystem: Host-associated > Plants > Roots > Nodule | place: USA... | reverse complement strand
TGTTACATGGGAGCAGATGTTGATGCAGGTGAGCGGACAGGTGCATAGAGACGGAGTGGGGATCTCTTGGGGATTTTCTCACTAGTTTATTGTATTTGGACTATGGTGTTATTGTAATAATTTTATAAATCATTTCAATTGTATTACAGTCCTAATGTGAAATATTTTATCTATTTTGGTGCGTTGAACTCAAGGTTTTAAATATTTCTTGCGTTTTGGGAAATTGATGATTAATAAATGAGGTTGTTTTATTGAAATCTTATTTTTGTTTTATTTTAGTAAGTAATTTCCGGGTAGGACGTTATAATAAAAACCCTACACCATCAAAGGATGACAAAACCCTACACCATCAAAGGAGAAGTACCCAAGTTCAATAAAAAAAATATAGTGTCTTAAGACAACATAAGAATAAATATTACCTGATCAAGGCTGAAGAGAAAACAAACATATATGACATATTATGCTCCCTAGGGTTTCAGAAAGACAGAAAGGAAATAAGAACATTCATGTGGGAAGGCTTTTCTTTTCCAAGACATTTGAAAAAGAGTGATGAAGACATGACCACCTCACCAAGCACCATGGAGACCATCCTCAAAAGAATCACAAGAAGCATGTCAAAAGGGGAGGCTTCTCCATCTCTTTCCTTATTTAGCATTTCTTTAATTTGAATTCCTTTAAGTGGGCTTGGTTGACTATTTTTAAGTTAACTTGTTGACCTTGACTTTGGGTTGACTTGTTGACTCGAGGATTAACTTAACCTAAAGCCCACATGCTAATCTATTTTCTTTGCCTTGTAAGATGTTTAGGAGAGGGCAAATATGGAGACAAGTGGTGCATAAATGTGAGGTCCATATGAGGAGAGAGGACGCATATGGAGAGGCACATGTGAAGGAGAGAGGAGTAGCAAAGCTTTCTATAATCATCTAGAATGCTGATCAGATGCCTTGGCCATCAAGTTGTCTAGAAGCTTCTAGATGGCGCCTCCACCATTGCTTGCCTAAGAAGACACTTTGGAGACCACACATGTGCTCCTTGGTTGCCCTACCTTCTAGATGTTATTTTTGTTGCTTTGTTTTGTAGCCCTTTTGGATTATATGTTTTGCTAAGAGGCCCCTAGGCACTTTTATTTAAGGAGACCTCTAACACTTGTACAAGGTTAAACATTTTGGAGAAATTAAACACCTTTGTGTATTAACCATTGTGAGAGTCTTCCTCCCTACGGAGTGAATACTTTTAAGCCTTATCTTGAACCTTGATTCAAGTGGTGACACCATCACTTATCTTTAGAGGAGTCCATGGCTTTGCCTCTCCTCTAAAGTAGTGTGCTTCTCACATCAATTCCTTTCTATTCCTTTCCATTTTTATGCTTTCTTTCCCCTTTTATTGTCTAAGTTTTTATGTGCTTTCCATTCTTGCTTTACTTGAATCAATCTATCATCTTCTTCTCTTAAGCTTTGTGAAAGAAATCGTCACATCTAGATAGAATACTATCTTAATGTCCAGTGGGGATTTCACTTAGTTTTCTTAATCAACTCACGCCATATTCCATAATCTTAAAAAGGAACAAGATAATCCTACATCAGAGAGTCCAAAAACGTTCTCAACTACACTTTTCATGCCTTATGATTATGTTATGCAAAGACCAATTTGTCAATAAAGATATCGTTCCCTAGAACAAAAGCAGGGTACATTGGTAAACAAAATAACAATGAAATGACAAAAAAACCACATTTTAGCACTATTGTCACAATTTTAAATATGGGTGTTTGGGTAATATTCCTACCAGTTTGTTTTCTTATAGTTATAGTAGATCTCCAATTTAGTCAAGTTTGCTTTGTCTATATGATCATTAAACAATTCAATTATTGTATCATTTACAAACAATTTATGTGCTTGCTTTTAGTTGATCTACATAAAGCACAAGTTAGAATGCTCAAGAACAATTTATGTAGTTACATAATATTCTTAAAACTCAACACATAAATGATTTATTAAGTCGTCTAGGTAAATTGTATAAACTAGATTCTCTAATTAGACTTTGTTATATCGTTTGCCTAGAACAACTTTGGTGTAACAAGGCTTAAAGAATTGATTTTATCATATGTTTTCATTTTATGCAGAAATCCTAGATAAAATAAGAAATTTAAACACAATTATTATATAATAAAATTAAGATTAAATGATGTATCAGTGTATAAAAACACACTCATGAGTATATGTGCTTAAATATATGTAGTGTAGTAGAACAATTATGTGTTGGAACAAGAAAAATGTTATTAGAATTTTTATTTTTCTTTATTTTGTAGGTAATTTTATAACTAAAAAAATAGGTTAGTTTAAAAAAATGGTTAACCTAAATTGAAATTAGTCCATCTTCAAAACTTTGAACCAATTTAGTCCCTCATGTTTAGAAATGTGTGAATTTAGTCCTTTTAACCTAAATTTTGTTAAATTTATTTAACGTTTCAAACATGTTTCAAATGTGATTCTCAGCTAATATTACAACAAAAATGTTTTAAACCGTACAAACAACTCAAATGCTATCATGAAACGAGTTTGAAACATCAAATAAACTTAACAAAATTTGGTTAAAAAAACTAAATTTTTACAATTCTAAAGTTGAGGGACTAAATTGGACTAAAATTTTGAAAAAGAACCAATTCTAATTTTCACTAAAAATTAAGAGACAAAAAACATATTTAAATCTTAAAAAAAGGTTAAATAAAAAAGATTGGTTAAATTAAAAAGGCAATTACTTAAAGAATAAAATTAATTAAGTAAACACTTTAATTTTAAAAAACTTATATTTAAAAGATAAATTAAAATATAAAAATAGATACATAAAAAAAGAATTTTAAATATCCATAAATATCCAGTTTAGATGTAAATATATTTGTTTCCGTTTTAGATTTTGTAAAATTATGTCTTAACTCTATATTTATCCCGAGAGAATATTCGTTAATATGATAAAATAAAATTATTTTTAGATTAAATAATTATATTATTTTTAAATATATAACTCATTTAAGTGATGCATTTATTATTTTATATGAATAAGATAATTTCATGAAATTATTTATATATTTATTAATTTTAAATATATTATTATAAACAATTTTTCAGTATTTTCCTGACTTCGTAACTCACTCATTTACTTTCAAATTTGCACTTAAAAAAATTTCTTATTCACTTTCAAAAGAATTATACTTTATTTAGAAACTCACAATTTAGTTCTATATATAATTTTAATTTTTGTACACTTTAATCCACTAAGTTTGACTATTTGTAATATTAATATTCCAGAAACAAATATTGTACTTCATTTAAAAACCTATAACAATAATATTATTTAAAAATAATAATGATAATTACTTTATCACATTTTTATTTTATAGATTATTTTAAATCCTTCCTCGTAATTATTTTCACTATAGTTTTATTTGTGTTTAAAAAAAGAAAACAATAATCGTTTTCCTGTTTAATTATAATTAGATTCGGGCCAAAGGGCTGGACCATCCTTACATTCTTATATTCTTATCTCTTGAATGGCCCATATCAAAAGTCAAACCCCTTATATTTCAACTCTGACCACCAAAACCCTAATTCTCCTTCTTCTTCACTGAAGACTCAATTTGGTTAAACCCTAAACCCTACTTTGGCGCATGGCTTCCGAGAACCTAAACCCCGCCACAGTCACGAAAGCCATAGACGCGCTTCTCAAATGGCGCCGCACTCAATCGGAAACTCAAAAGCCCAAACTCTTCGATCAAGACGAAGAATTTGTGTACCTCGTCGTAACGCTGAAGAAGATACCCGCGAAATCGCGCGTTAACCCTTACAAGATCCCTCTCCCTCACTCACTGATCTCGCAGTTCTCCGAACAGTGTCTCATCCTCGACGACCGGCCCAACAAGGGCCGCGTGACCAAGGCCCAGGCCCAGGCCAAGATCCAATCCGAGTCTATCCCCATCGCGAAAATCCTGAAGCTGTCAAAGCTGGCCTCCGATTATCGTGCTTTTGAGGCGAAGCGGAAGCTCTGTGGTTCCTACGATTTGTTTTTTGCAGAGAAGACTATTGTGCCGTTGCTTCCTCGGCTACTCGGGAAGCAATTTTTCAAGAAGAGGAAGTTGCCGGTGCCGGTGGATCTGAAGAAGAGTAACTGGAAGGAGCAGGTGGAGAAGGCGTGCTCGTCCGCGATGCTGTTCATGCGGACCGGCACGTGTAGCGTGGTTAGGGTTGCCAAGGTGGGGATGGAGAGAGACTGGATTGTGGAGAATGTGATGGCTGCGGTTGAGGGGATTGTGGAGGTTGTGCCGAAGAAGTGGGGGAATGTGCGGTCGTTGCATTTGAAGCTGTTGGAGAGTGTGTCGTTGCCGGTGTATCAGGTAGTTCCGGACGTGAAGTTGAGGATTGAGGGTGCTAACGAGCAGGATGAGAAAAAGGAGAAGAACAAGAAGAGGAAAAAAGATGAGGAGGTTCGTGAATCGGCAAAGAAGAAGGGGAGAATTCATGAAGTTAGGTATATGGATGAGAATGGTGGTGAGGATGAGATTGAAAATGAATTGGCGAGTGATGATGGTGGTGGTGATGAGAATGTGGATGAGAAGACGAAGAGAGGGGTTTCGAGTGTGTTGAATGATGGGAAGAGGTTGAAGAAATCGTCTGGTGTCAAGGAGAATAGAAAAAAGGGGAAGAGTGGTAGTGAATTGGTTGCTGAGGATACGGAATCTAGTGCCAAGGAGAAGAAGAAAAAGGTGAAGAGTGAGACGGAATTGGTTGTTAGGGATGAGGAATCTGGTGTGAAGAAGACGAAGAAAGGGGAATTGAAGAAGATGAAAACAGGGGAAGTGAAGGTGAAGGCTGTGAAAAGTGTGAAGACTAAGAAAAGTAAGAAGGCTTAGCGAGTTGGATGATGTTGTCTATGGCGATTGATGAAAGAAATCGTTGCTTGTTGGGGCTCTGTGCAAGCCTGTGTGGTGTTGCTTGTTGAGTCCCCAGCTGCATTTTTTGTTTCTGACCATGTATTAGGGCGCTTATGTTTTTCTGTTGGTTCGATTTGTTATTTGCTTGTTCAAAATTTCTATAGTTGAGGTTTAAAATTATTGTGAAATGGTGTCAGAATGTTGCATCCCGGCAAGTTTAATATACTTGAGTCATTTAGATGTTGCTTGTTGGAGATCGATTTAGAAGATGAAGTTATTTAGATATTGCAAATTTTTGGCTTCACTATTAATGAAAGTATCAAGGACATTTGGCAGGGGAATGCTGAGAAGAAATTGGAGCTTTCAGTGAGTTGACTGCTTAATTTTGCTGTTTTCCTTTTGTTTTGAAGATATTAACCTTAAACTTTGCTTCTTAATTTTTTGGTAGTAGATTTTTGAAATATTTTTATTGAAATTCTGCGTGTTAGGTTTCTTTTTTCATTTCTTGGATGCTAAGATTAATGGAAAATGTCTAGTCTGGAACTATCTATTTAGCTTTACTTGAGAGCACCCATAATAATTGAACAGCTATTAATTTGACAGAGCAGTGGGAGCAAAACAACGCCTGTTTTGAAATCACTCTTGGGTTTAAAATCATTCATATACTGGATGTATTAATCATGTCTGTTTGCCTTCATTGCTCGATTTTGGATGTGGAATCAAAACAGTTTTATCGAGTGCATAAATGCTGCAGATCTTGTATTGAGTTTTATCATCTTAATGGTCTGTAGTTAGCCATGAATTATCTTAAAGAGGCAAGACATGTTGAGTACATATTTGTAATGATTTAGCTCTCAAAACATATGCTACTGGTTTTTCTGTGGTCTTTCTTCTGTGGGGTACGGACTTGGGGGTGTTGGACTGATTAGTTGCAAAAGTTTTATTATTCTAAAATATATAGCTGCATTAGAAGTATTTTATGACAATATCTATATAGTGGGTACTTTGAGAAATTGATATTTATGGTCTTGATTCCTCTATAGTTTATTACTTTGATAAATTGGTAGTTATGGTCCTGATTCCTCTAAAGTTTAGACTCTATAGTTCAGACTCCTTGATGTTTTGTTTTTAGGTTACTTAGATATAATTAAAACTTCCTTATAATTATGCTTGGGATTAGACTGCCATTGTTCTTTGTATTCACGTGTCTTTATACTCTTGTATTTAGAGACCATTTCTCTATCAAATAGATTGAACACACATTCAAACGTATTTTCTTCTTGCAGTAACTTGTTCCTTTTAAATTGTACATTCTTGGTTATCTTCTTCAAACTTCAGTACTGTGCTACCAGATTTGTCTAAAACTATAGTTTCTCATAAAATCAGCTGTGTAGTTGTTAGACGGACTTTATCCCCTAAAAGTCGATAGGAATTTATCATTTACTTAGGTTCCTTATATGTAGTTGGGGATCTCATAAAAGGGTTTAGTCAGAAGCAACAAATAAAACCTGTGACCTTTTGCACTATGTTAGTTTGAACTAGGATTTGGGTTCTGTAGTTAGTGATAATTAGAGTTACACAAGTTAGCTAAAAGCTGCTCTTGGTTTTTAATGTCAGACCGTTGTTCTCAGGACTCCAAATAAGGTATTTGAAAGTTATTTAAAGTATTGTAAGATAAAGTTAACACATTCTGAGGCAATGGCATTGGCAGGCAAACATTTGGTTTTAATAGGATATCTTTTAATATTTTTTGTGACTTCCCTAAAAGTTTCTACATTAAGCATGCATTTTATTCTTTTAGCTAAGGAACTACATCGTTATCTGTTCTCCCCTTTCAGTCTCTTTTGATACTAGTCTGCTGGGAGCAAAAGGTTCAACACTTTAAATGGTTCCTTAATTACGAAGTTCTAGTGTTATTTTTCACCCTTAAAGTCTGTTATTCAAAGAGATAAACACTTTACCTAAATATCACCAGCCAGAATGAGATATTTCAAGAATAAGTGGACCTATCAGCAGTTTTGTCATATAATAATAATAATGAGGAAGAGATTATATGTTCAATAACTATTTCTGAGTAAAATACAAAAAAGACGTAAACGAGTGGCATAGACCATTTTGTATATTCTTGTTGGGCTGCTATGTGCCACGGGGTATATTCCGTTGAATCCTGATCTCTTCTTCTGATGTGATAGTTGATGGTTCGAAATGGATAAATCCGTAAGGTGGCTAATACGGTTACAAGTATATCCTGTATGTATATACAGAGAATCATTGGAGTGGAATGAATCATAATTTTCATTTATTATGACATGACAGAATAAAACAAAATTATCATTTGTTCTCATTTTTCTCAGAGAAAGTGAAATGAATGTAGATGATAAACAGGTTTTATTATTTTCATTTTATATTCTGTTTTGGTTTATTCTATACAATTTGAGCAGTTGATCCTTGTATAGAATTGAGGTTCACCCATCCTATCCAACAGTTGTCTCGTCAATTCCTTATCAACAAGAGCTGCAAAGGCAGTCAAAATTGTTGGTGTGTGGTGCGCATGTAGATTGGCCACGTCAAATGTTGTTCAAGAGTGATCTCTCTGAATTAGGAGAGATTAATATTAAACTCCATTTTGGTTTCTCTGTCAAAAGCCGTATTTGCAGGGACTGATAAGTGATTTTTTCTTTGTCAACAGTGGTTGTAATGTTGGAAAGGCAATTCTGAAGACCAAGTTTAAAGTTTAAACGTCTAGCCATTGATGAACTAACCCTTTTGTTCCCTTTCCAATTGTGGGCGGCTTCGGTACACATGGCACTGCCACAACCCACGCCACGTGCTTCAACCTTGTCGTTTTAGGCTTTTGCTCAATGTTTTGATGGGGATTCCTAGCAAAATGACATGAAAGGTTACCATCAACAAAAAGAAGAATGACTGAAACTACAGTGCATACCAGATGATGATATGCACTTCAACACCACACAGCCTCCTCAGTGGTTTCAGATAGGCACAACATCACTCTCATTAATTAGTCAAATTTTCATTATGTAGCTTTGAATGGAAAGTAACCGTATTTGCATGTTATAGACAATGGATTTAGTTTTTAGGTGCACCAAGTGAATTAGACTTTTCAAAACTCTAGGCATAACCAATTATCAATAAAATATATAAATAAAGCTATTGGATTTGGATGCATAACCATGTTCTTATCATTTTCCCTTATGGATGTGCACCATTGTTCTCCAAATTTTGAAATTGGACACCATGTCATAACTTTTGCGTTTAAAAACACTTTCTTTATGTGCTTTTAGTAGTGCTGATCTTTGATCAGAAAATCAGAAACAGAGTTTTGTTTTCTTAAGTTAATCTAATTTTATTACAGACATTTATTATGCATATTACCAGTTTTAGTTGCAAACAGTCTAATCTATATATAATCATACTTTTAACTCCAAATATGAAGTCAGTCCAAAATCATAAGTGTTGGCAGAACACAAAAACTAATGACAGAGCATTAATATGCACATGTGTGTGTAATGAATCACGCCTGAATCAAAAGTAAAATACCTTTTACTGCATCAAAACAGGATATAGTTGATATTATTAGTCATCTGGGGTTGCTGGTGTATATGTTAGAGTAATCATTATTAGGAGTCTAATACAATACTGACTATCACATCATTATTAGGATCACTGGTATTCATCCTTAGACACATAAATGTAATTAAAACTCTAATTTTGATTCAACAACTGCAACTAAAATAAACAAGATTCCATAAAAAAATTATTCTAAACATCATTCATGGTTGGCTATACAAATACTGCATTGACTCATGATTACTTTGAAATGAAATCATTATTATGATATATGGGAGTTTAATTTGTCTGACACTGTTGACGCTGTCACTTTCCAGAATCTAGACCTTGCTTAAACCAAGATTCTTTTGGCCTAAAAGCACCAAACTGTGTATTGGATGCCAGTTTATGATTGGCCAACATGGAAAATCAACCCATTTTATCGTTAGATTATTAGATATTTGGAGAGTTTGATCTGTGCTATAGCTAAGATTCTGCACTGTTCCCGAGAAATATCCAAGTGCATAAGAGAGTCTTATTAGTATGTGTGTGCCTTTTATTGTGTTGTGAGTGTTAACTTTAAGTAGTGGTGTGGCAGTCTTTCACCAAATTTATCAGAACGTTGAACATGGTTCACATTTCTAACTTGAAATTTTATTATTCACACACATATACACTAATATAAGAGAGCCATGGCCTACTTTCTTTGACAAAACTATAACAACTGTTCCTCATTCCATCTTCATAATGCTCGCATGCAAATGGTAGGTCTGGAGTAATTAAGACAAGTACATTGATGTTGAGTTTGTCTTCATATTTCGAACTGTTGTGTCACCTAGCTCAGACCATGGTTTGGTTTCTTGTGCAGTGCATGATTTAAGAATAGGTTAATATGTTCAGAATTTTTATAAGCTTGAATTCAGGATATTTTTTCCTCCACATGCTTACAAACAGGTTATGTTCAATATTTAAAATGAGCATTTCTGTTTAAATATTTTCTTGTTTTTAACAGCTCACCAAGCCAACATTGTTGAATCATAAATAGGTCAGGTCTAGTAGAATGCATAGTACAATTGCCAAATTTTGGATCCTTATACTGATAGCATGTCAGAAAAAAATATGTTCAGTCCAACATTTAACTAACAGCTGGTGCTTTACCAAATCGCAGCATTATCTTACCTTTTCTCTTTTATACAGATCAAAAGATAACATGATAAACAAATTTTCAAATCCATTTTAGGAGAGATAACTCGCTTTTGTTAGTGTTTGTCAATGATGGAACTTTGGAGAAATCACTAAATCACCCGGTAAGAAGATTTTTGATATAGGTACTTATTTAAGTTGTCATCAACATTAGTAGGTTATAAACATTAACTTTCGGTTATGAGTCTTAAGAGAGAAATTATGAGTCTTAAGAGAGAATCTCGTGAAAAAGAAACAATAATAAAATATGAGTTTAATTACACGAATGTTAATATTATTTTTAATTCAAAATTTTAAAATGACAAGTTTATGAGAATTTTATTTTTATATGATGTTCAACTTTTTTTATTTTTATTAAAGGTGAAACTTAAACTCATATCTAGATTTTTCAAGAGATAGTATGTTTATCATGGTTGTTTCGAAAATTAATATCTCTCAAAGGGAAAAAGTAAATTACAAGTGTTCTAACTGAGATTATATATTTTTCAGCATTTCATTCTTATGTTCTTGAGATGTTTTTGTCTTCTAATAGTGGTAGATCCCCTTATCCAAATAAGGAGAGTGTAAAAAGCACTCTCACCCTGGCTAGTGCAAGATCTTTATAAGCAATTAATATTATTGAATGTGATCTCATACTTGTAAAGTTAACGAGTTTTGATGGATATTTTATATAACTGGGTATGTATTTACTGGTTTATAAACCATAATGACCTATGACCTATTATTGCTTTATTAGCTGGTTTAGAGACATAATTTTGTTTATTTTTTTAAGTTTCAAGTTGTCTAAATATATGGGGTTTTCTCCTTTAAAGATGTCTTGGTCTCGAATAGTAAAAAAATTTATATAATAATAATATTTGAATAAAATTTTCTATAAAAAAAAGTACAAAAAGATTATTATTTTTTTCATAAATACAACAAAATAAAAAGAAAAGATTAAATATATTTTTTCAGAAACGTAAATTAATTTGTGTAAAAACTCATTTTCAGAATTTCATATAATTTCTCTAAAATTTTAGTTTTAAGCTGTGCATAAACTAATTACAACTTATGGAAATCTCATTTCCTTTTTTTTTTTGAAGTGCTTAAAATAATTTTATCTAAATAAATTCTGTAGAAAAAATTTATACATTAGTGTTTTATATTTGTAAAATATGGTTAAGAATTGGAAAGGTGAAGATTTTTTGGAGTTTACATAATGAGAATGATGATTATACATTAATTACATTGGTTTGCAATGTTTGTTAATATTAAAAAGCATGATGAAACTAACACAAACAATTTAAAAGCTTATTTGCATGAGGGAATCATTTGTTGACAAGGGGAAAACATGTTATTGTTGTTGTTGTTGTTCAAAAGAAAACTCAGTATTTCCATGGTGACATTTATGGTTTACACGTGACCCTCTCACTCAAATTCAATACCTAAAACTGGGGAACCTGCATTTACCTAACCAAAAAAATAAAATTGAAATAGTCAAAATTTGCACCAATTGCCTCATCTGCCAAAGTTGTCATCAAATTCCCTAATCTCCACTATTCATTGTTTTTACATGATTCTGATATCTCACACGCTTTTGTTCCTCTTTTCAACTATTCTTATTGTTCTTATTATATTACCTACATGCAATTTTCTTCTCTCCCTGTTAATGGATTCAATTTGTCAATTAAGTTGACTTGGAGGAACACTCATAAACAAGTTCCATTCACAATCAAATTCACGTGTGCCTCTATCTTCATCATCATCATAGACCAAACCTACCTATACTTTCATAGCATACATCAACCAACCTTTCAATCTACTCATCATAATCATATCCTTAAACACTTTTCATTAATTAGTTCAATTTCATATATAATATGTCGGTGTTTTATATAGGATATCTAACATCGTTTATTGATAAAACTAAATTATAATATAGAAGTAAAAACAAACTTTATTTTCGTGGCTCAGTATAACAAGGTAGAATTAGGCGTAAGTTTCTCTGCTTTTATATAATATGAGAGTCATAAAGATCTATCTTAATCTATATTTGAAACTATTGTGCCATTGAATATCAAACTTTTCTTGATTTTCGTAATAATTGTCACGTGATATCAAACTTTTCTTAATTTTTATACTATCTATTTTCGGCGTAAAGGAATACGTTAAAGGTTCTATACGTGTAACATCCCAATTTCAGCAGCTTAAAGTTAATAAAAAAATAGGGAGTTTCATCATAGTTCCAAAACAGATAATTCAATGTACATAATATATTAATATAGTCTTACAAAAGATATGATTATAAAAATATATCACTTATACACTTAAACTAAACTAATAAACTCTATACTTAAACTGACCACTGCTAAAGCTCCCACTGGAAACCTCCTCCTCAACAAGAAAAATGATGGCTCTTCATCCTCCAGAAGTGCCTTTGACACTGCAATCACATTTGTTCCCACCGAATAGGTGATCATCGCAAAAGAAAACATACAACACAAGACAGGAACACAAAAAGCAAGGGTAAGCTAATCTGATTAAAGGAATCATACAGTTCAATTATAAACAGAAATCATGCAATCTTTCTCATTTTCACCAGAATCACATAGACCACCACAAACACAATGCATATATATTACTCTAGACTCGATATCTGGATTATGTAAGCGACATTGGATCTCTTGGTGGCGTGCACCTGTGACGGTTCCCAAACTCTGCAGAGTTGGACACAAGGAGTTATCACCTGACCGCTCACAAGGTAAGTCCCATTCGCGTCTAAGACTTGATCAAGTCCAAAAATTAGGACCTCCTGTTACTCCTCACGACATAATCCATTCTGCTCTACCTGAGCGTGAATGATTATTGAAGTTTCAGGATACCAACCAAATTAGGAGTCCTCATGTTCTTACACATACACTAACTTATTCTCTAGAATTCCCCTCTAAATTCTAGTGCAACCACACCTTCTGATGATCTGATTTTATACAATTTCTACCACATGTACTACCAGTCACAATAATCCAAGCATAATATGAATAAACATCACATTAAATCATTTATTATAGCTTCTAATAATTAAAATAGAGGAATAATCAACAATTCTGTATAGGAACTCGCCTGGGCGAGAGGGTCATTCTCGCTTAGGCGGGTCACTCTCGCCTGGGCGAGACTCAAACAGTGGGCAACTCTAAAATTGAACGAATTCTCGCTCAAGCTAAGCTATTTCGCTTAGATGAGAGTGTCTCTCGCTCAGGCGAATCCAGCTCGCCTAGGCGAGACCTCACGCAGTTGCAGGGGTGAATTTCTGGTATTTTCGCTCAAGCGAGAGCTGCTCGCCTGGGCGAAATCAACATAATTTTAATCTATCTTCACATGCAGAGCCACACAATTCATACCAGAAACCCAATTTCCATACAACAATTAATCCAAACATCAGTCAAACATAGGATCATGCAAATCTAAGTTCTCATAGAAGATTTCTATTGAATTTGAGCAAAAGGCTAGCTTCCCTACTGTTATCCTGTTTAGACAGCTTTATAAACGTCAACGCCTTAAAAACGTCAACACCTCTAACTCCACAGGATGCTCTATCTACACATAGAAACATCACAAGAACGATCAGGACATACCGTTATGATC
>Ga0214545_1010559_pt1 | contig 13314 bp, 15 predicted proteins | sample CNSS4metaG_FD_160064 | JGI IMG/M metagenome (GOLD analysis project Ga0214545, IMG submission 160064) | Root nodule microbial communities from cowpea collected in UCLA plant growth center, Los Angeles, California, USA - CNSS4 | ecosystem: Host-associated > Plants > Roots > Nodule | place: USA... | reverse complement strand
GGAAGTGTTGGGGGTGTGTGGAGGTAAGGGGGGTTTGTTGGGTGGTGGTGAAGGTGTGGGGGGTGGGATTATATTCACTTTCTTCCTCTGTAGGCTGGAAGGCCGGAGACTTCACAGCTTCAGAGGTCTCTTTGGCTTTTCCCTTCAGGTTGGCATCTGCCTCGATCCTCCTTCTGAGGCGGGAGTTCTCTTGTTTTAGCGCTTCCATTTCTTCAGCGCTGCGCTTCTTCAGGTCTGCGAGCTCCTGTTGCATCTTCACCTGGCCGTCTAAGATGGCGGCCAAGTCAGGGGTGATGCCGGAAGGTCCAGAGGGACCAGCGTCCACTTGCTTGTTAGCTCCAGCTTTGCTACGGGTAGAAACCATCTTCAGAGAAAAACGGGTACTAAAGGTGTTCGTCTCGTGCCCCACGGTGGGCGCCAATTGTTCCTGCAGAGAACAAACAAAAGATTAGACACAAGCGTCACCTTACCATGTAGTCCGCTATCTCTTCAGTTGGCCTCTTCCCGGTCAATACGTGTCTGCTTGGACCCAGGAGGGGTTACCTGCAGAAGGGTCTCCGAAGCTCAAGTTAGTCAAAGCTCTCAGAGAGTCAAATCAGTGATTAATGAATGCGTACCTTTAATTACTGGGGTCCACGTGTATTTATAGAGCATTAAATGACGTTTGACCATTTCATGGGCTGGGTTTTGACTTGGGCTCTAGTTTGGGCCATGAATGGGCCTGGGCTCCAAATCAGGCCCTTGAAACCTATTGAAGGCGGGACATCGATGTTGGTTAACGTTCTAGGCAAGTAGTCGGTCTCGACCGGCTACTTGCCTAGATGGCTTATGCTGGTGGTGTCCGGGTACTAGATACTAGGTGGTTTCGATGTGTATACTGTTTACTTGGTTGAGTTCGGCTAGGTACGGTACACCAGTCCCCCAGCCTTGTCCGATATGGGTTGTCGGTCAAGGATGATATGTGTCGGTGAGCTAGCAGAACCGGCTAGGTGTGATACAATTTCAATTACATCAACCAACGCTAGAATATTCAAAAATATTTTATACAACTAAAATCAATTTTTAAGCCATTTTCATATTACAAACTCATTAAATCCAATTATCACATATCTTGATTAAATCAATCTTTTAATTACTAAAATTTAATTAAATCTCCAAATTTAAACATTAAATCAGGATAAAAAAATATAAAACAGATCTACAACTACACACTTTTATAGTGATGGATTATAAAAATAAATTCAAAAACTAGTTAAAAAAGATAAGATAAAATTAATTTGTGCAATTTTAATCTTATAATCAAACTCATTATCTAGTGTAATTGACATTCTTGATATACTATATTAATAGATTTGATTTTCTCCATTTGCAATAAGATTTATGTTCAAAATAAATCACTATCACATGATTGATATTAAATATATTAAAAATGAGATTGCATTTTATTCTTTTTAGAGTCTGTCAGATTTTTAAAAATATAATTAGACTTGTTCAATTTAATCTTACATGACAAACTGTATTTATTTATTTATTTATTTTCCTCCGTGAAAATATCATAAACGCTATAAAGATAAACGATAATGCATCTTGTTTCATTCTCAATATATTTACTATCATTTAAACCAATAACAATTATCTTTTTTTTAAATGATTTATTTTGATATCAAATCCAATCATATATAAAAATTCAAATCCATCAATGTATTATTTCAAATAACTTATGTAAAGAATATATCGATAATTCAGGATAAAAGAATATCTCAAGATAGTTTATTTCTTATTTCGAATATGTGATTAAAATAGATTGTGAAAAGTAAAACTAAATAAAGTTAAAGGGAATAAGATTGTCTTGTTATATCTAATAATTCACTCCTTTTAATTAAGTTATTCATAAACCGTCAATAAAATAAAATTTGATTAAAGTAATTTTGACATGTAAAGTCAACTTAGACACTTGTACTGTTACATTTTTATTATGGTCAAACTAAATTAATATAAAGTAAATTTATTTTGAACAATATTTCTGTTGTATAATAGTTTTACTAAAGAAGTATAAAGTTAGCTTTTACTTTACAAAAGTAACTACTTTTAAGTAAACTAAAAATTAAGTTGCATAAGAAAATATCAAATTAATGAATGCATGAGAAAATACCAATTTTTTTTAAATGATTTATTTTGACAACAAATCAAATCACAATATATAATGTAAGGCTCGCTTAAATTCTGCCCCAATGTTTAAGGCTCTGTCCTAATCTGTTGGGCCTAAGGTTGGCCCATAGGGTGTCCAAAACTCTTAAATCAGTCTTAACCCTCTCATTCTGCCACTTTTCATAAAACTCTTCTCCTTCCACTCTTAAAACTACAACAAGTTTTGTTAGGGTTTGAGTGAGCTCTCCTATTTTCTCCTTCGTTGAACGATTCCCTCCAAGTAAGATGAGCTCTCTTGTGTTCCCTTCTATTTTTTTTTTAAGTTTTGGTTCCACGCTAGTCTTGGTTGGTGTGAGAATATGAGGAAGCAAGAGTTGACCTATCTTAGGAGGAATATGTTGTTGTTGCACTCTCATTGTAGGTTGTCATTCCTTGTTCCTAAAATGTTAAGAAAGACTCTAATTCCTTATTGTACCATAGTTTCCTTGAAACTATATATCTTTGTATCTCTTATTGCTATAGTTATAACTTGGAATAACTTTAATAACAACTTTCTAGATAATGGATTATCTATTTTGAAAATTATTACGAAATGTTGTTAGTTTTATACTACTAAAATAACATGTTGCATTATAGAACATGAATATTAGTCTCCAAACCACAAAATAAAATTTAATTTGTACAAGAAAATATTATAATTATCATATGATCTTATCATCACTTAATTTTGACTATAAACTCTATAACAAAATAAATAATGTTCATTGCATATTTTTAAAATCAATTTTCATTATAAGCCACGTAAATGATGACAATTGAATAATTGTTTTTTCATAAATGAAAGTCAAACAAATAAAAATAGCAGAATAATTAGAAAAAAAATAAAACAAATAAGTTGTACAAATAAGTATTCTCCTTAGGTTTGACAAGGCTCGAAAATAATATTTATTTATTTTGTAAATAATTTTATTATTATAAATAGTTATTTGAATCCATAACTATTATTTTCATTTAATATTGAAAAAATAGTTATTATAAATAATAAATCCAATTTTGAATAACAAGAAAAAATAATAAAATTATACTTATAGAAATAAAAAAAAAATATTTTTTTAAAATTTCATATAAATAATGTATTTATTCGGTAATAAATTCCATTATTATAAATACTTATTTTAATTTAAAAACTATTCAATTAAGAAAATATTTTAAAAAGATACTTAAATTTAAAAGATAATCATTTAGGAAAATAAAATTAATAAGATGTTGCATGATGACTTTTTCTAGCACTATTTTTCTAATACTTATTTTTCTAGCATTAGGAAAATAAAAATACTTAAAGTAATTACTTATTAAAAACCTAAATTAAAAAATATATATACAAGATAAATTCATTTTTTATAATTATATAAATTATTATTAAACAACAAATATGATGTTAGAAAAAAGAATATCTTCATGTAACCAACGCAAAGATATACATTCCTCTCTGTACGAAAAATAATGAAAGAAGGAAAGTACAAACATTCTAAAACATGAATATTATGACATCTCTATACCGTATACAATTCCTCCATGTTTTTCCAAGTCATTTTGAGTATGAAAATATAATCTATTAATCTCATTAAAAACATGTAAAGTGACCACACTATCAGACCCTGCATGATGGCTTTTTCTAACACTATTATCCAAACCTAGCAACTCACTAACTATGTCTAAACTGCCATAAAGGTTGGGACAAAACCTAACGAGATATTTAATATCGTATACTTCTTGTCCAAAGAATAATTTAACGAGTTGCAGAAAGTCACCCAAGTTAGGAGGTAGAAGTGGTTGCATGTGCAGAAAACGATGGCCCAATACTTTAATCATGTAGGCAAAATCATAAGCACCATGAAAATTAATCCAGTGAATATGACTATTGCAGAGGAGTCCTGAGAGCATCATGAGCTCAGTGAATCGCACAATGCTAACTCCAAAGTTTCGATTTTTATGAAAATCCATGCCTTGACGCTGTAGGAGGGCGATTGAAGAAGGAGCATGAGGATGGCGCGTGATATCAAACTCACAAAAGTTGAATTCCCAAATGAAATGGTTGGAAGTTCCAAAGGTTGGAAGGTTGTCGTGGCAGTCCGAAAGGGTCAACCCGACTTGGATGAGGTGCATACAGTCCACGTTGGCTTTCATCACTGCGTAGTTATTTTGTGGTTGTCGGAGTGCTAGATCCGACTGAAAGATGACACCAGGAAATTTTGTATCCATATAGATGAAAGGAAAGAACTCAATCATATTATGAATCAACTCAGTCATATTACGACCAAAGCCTTGCATGTGAATGCTACATGGCCAGCCTACGCCCACAGCTCCCCATCCTTCAAACCAATCACATTGAACGACCACCCAGCTCTGAGATCGCTTTGTCTGGTGACTATCTAGACCCTAGAGTGGGCCGGGAAGTCCACCTTGAACTTGTTGAAGAAACCACCCCCTTGGAGCTCCGAAATGGCCGCATCATCAAACTTGGTACTGGGATAGAATCTTAACAACGTGACATCATAACACCCATCCTAGTCGGCAACACGGACCTCTTTGCTTGATCAGCTGCTGACTTACCTGGAGTTGACCCTCAAGTGGCATCCCACAAGTTATCCATTTACAAGGAGGCTCGATATGTCTCTTAGAAAAAACGCAAACTTGGCGAGGAACGACGCCTAGCGGCCAAGACCGAGGCCGATAAGTTACGGAGCACGAGGTTCATCGAAGAAGCTCACTATACCACTTGGCTCTCTAACGTGGTCCTGGTTAAGAAGGCCAACGGCAAGTGGCAGATGTGTGTTGATTACACGGATCTTAACAAAGCTTGTCACAGAGATGCCTACCCCTTACCCAATATTAACTGACTTGTTGACGGCGCAGCCGGTAACAAGGTCCTCAGTTTTCTTGATGCATACTCCAGTTATAATCAAATCCCCATGGCCGCATCCGACATGAACAAAACCGCCTTCATCATAGATGACGCCAATTACTTCTACAAGGTCATACCCTTTGGCCTTAAAAACGTTGGAGCAACCTACCAACAATTGATGGACAAAGTCTTCAGTCATTTAATGGGCAAATGTGTCGAAGTATACGTTGACGATATGGTTGTCAAATCTCCAAGCCATCACCAGCACGCTTAGGACCTATCAGTAGTCTTTTCCGCATTACGACAGTGCAACCTTCGCCTCAACCCCGACAAGTGCGTATTCAGCATCGATCGCGACAAATTCCTTGGATTCATGCTCACCCAGCGCGGTATAGAGGCCAATCCTGAAAAATGCAATGCGATCATAGAAATGCGAAGCACCACCAACATCAAAGAGGTACAACGCCTCATAGGCCGCCTCACAGCCATTTCCCGCTTCCTTCCCAAACTAGCTGAACAAACCCAACCCATCATACAGTTGCTCAAAAAATCTGAGGTGTTAAAGGTCAGGTTAGGGGTTCGATTCCCACAGACCAATGGAAAATCTGAGGTAGCAAACAAAGTTATACTAGTAGAACTGCATAAGCGGTTGGACAACGACAAGGGCCGATGGCCAGAAGAATTAGTAGAAGTTCTATGGGCCTATAGGTGTACCCCTCAATAAGCAACAAACGAATCTCCATTCAGCCTAGTGTACGGCGCAAACGCCATGATACTCGTTGAAATTGGTGAACCATCTCTACGCCGAGAACTATATGACCCCGACCAGAATCATCAAAACATGAGCACCCACCTCAACCTCCTACCCGAATTAAGAGCAAAAGCCCAAATACGTAACTTAGCCGCCAAACAGCAAGCGACCAGAAAGTACAATATGAACCTACACCCGAGATCGTTCGCAAAGGGAGACTTAGTTTGGAGAATGGCCAGCAGTGCAAGAAAGAAGGATGACAAGTTCTCCGCTAATTGGGACGGCCCATACTGAATACGTGAAGGCTTGAACAGTTATCAGGGGAAGACATACCTAATACATGGAATGTATCCCATCTCAAGTTTTACTTTAGTTAAAGACATGCTTTGTACCAAATACTTGTAACCCTGGGTGTACTCTTTTTCCTCACCTGGTCTTTTTTCCCAAAGGAGGGTTTTGGCCAGGGAGGTTTTAACGAGGCACCCCAGATTTCATGAATAAACAAAGGGTTCTCAACCTCACGACTACTCCTCACTTCGCTTCTCACACGTTTTTAAGTTCCCCACCCTTATCACAAGTAAGCGGCATGGGTCGAACACCCTTAACTTAATGTTGATTCATTTAAGTTCCCCACCGTTACCACAAGTAAGCGGCCCGGGTCGAACACCTTTAACTTAATGTTAATTCGTTTAAGTTCCCCACCCTTACCACAAGTAAGCGGCCTGGGTCGAACACCCTTAACTTAATGTTAATTCGTTTAAGTTTCCCACCCTTACCACAAGTAAGCGGCCTGGGTCGAACACCCTTAACTTGATGTTAATTCGTTTAAATTCCCCACCCTTACCACATGTAAGCGGCCTGGGTCGAATACCCTCAATCAAAAATCACATTCGCCAAACATCACATACATCAAACATCCACTCACAATTATACCATACCACTAACGCACCTCTATCACACAAGATATCGGCATCAAACAAACAACATAGCATACACAAAGCATTCATCATATTAAAAGCAAAGTAAAATAGTGTACGAATTATTACAAACTTAGAATTCATTGTCAGTTTAACATCATGAACAATAAATGTCCTAAGCCGCCTTGCTGTCATCACCCTTCACGACATCTCTCGCATTCTCGTCCTCTTTCGCTGCTCCCTTCTCTACCTCCTCCTCAGGGCTGCTCTCGACCTCATTAACAAGTTGGTCGTCCACCACATCCTTGTTCACGTCAAATCTTGGATTGGCCGCATCAATATCTTGGCAAAAGAAGGTCGTCTACCTCACCCCTTTCTTGAACCCGTTGATGTGCTCTTGAATAATAGAACCTTTCAAGTCTTTGAGCTCCACCTCCACGCCTTCATATTTCTCCTTCAATTCATCATAATCCGCCTCAAGGTCCGCTATCCTCCCGTTAAGTTTACTCTCCAAATCCAGACAGCAAACCTTCCAGGTTCCCAAACTCTTTTTTTCTTCCTCTCACCCTTCCCTCTCCTTTTTCCACGCAGCCCTTTCCTCTGCGAACTTGTCAACTTTTTCTTGCAACTCCTCCACTTTTTCTCGGTTCCCCTCCTTCACCTCCCGGTGATACAACGAACCAATCCGCCGACTCAAAATTAGCGCCTTGCTCCCAAACTCCACCATCGTCCTCACCAGGTGGTCCGGCTCCATGCTATCGATAGAATTAATCACTATCTCTAGCAGATTAATCGCGATGTCCTTCCTAACAACCGTCTCCAACAACTCTATCAGACCGGCTTCTGGTCCTTTAGCCCTACTCAATGACCCCTGCCCAAGCAAGGTCGTCCTTACCTTTTTCACATCCTTGCCCATACTAGGCATAACCGGTAACTCGGCCTTCCTCTTGGTTCCGCTATGAACGTGCACCTCAACCAATGACTCTTGTAAATTTGGGACCTCAGTATTCCTAGCTACTTTCGCCTTCACGACCTTCTCCTTCCTCAGTGTTTGAAAAAGCGTCAGGTTCTTCTTTCTACCTTGAGCCATGTGTCTTGCACAAATACACCAAGTTCCGGTTAGTTTAACTTAGAAACATCAAGACAGTTTAAGTCATAAATAGATACCTTCAATATCAATAATCTGGTGAACCGAATTATAAACCCTAGCTAAGCCCTTAGTGGGCAGTTTATCAGTAAACTTCATCAGGACCTCCACCACCTCCCTATCCACCGCCGACAACTCATCGGTACCCATATCCTTATACCGAGAAGGGCTACTCGTCCAACTAAAAGGGAATTTTGTACTCCCATCTACATTAAGAAAATGCGACTTGCCCCCCTCCTTCACCACAACCTTGAAATAGCCATCCTTGAAGTGCTTGAATGACTGTGAAAACGCGTCCAGTCTACTAATGCTCAACCTGTTCACCAAGGATAACCAGGTAGTCGATTGTCAGGATCTCGTGTCATAAAAATATAGAAACGCATGAGGAGAAGGCTGCAGATACAGTGAATGGCACAAAACACGAAAGGCCTGCAAGTAGGCCCAACTATTCGGATGTAGTTGAGTAGGCGCCATGTTGAGCTGACAATGTACCCCCATGGTGAAGTCATCTAGCGGCAACCTCACATGTAACTAAGAGAAATGGCACATATACATGTAAAAGAATTTTTCGGCAGCTCATTCTTGGCCGTGACAAACGCGCTCAATAGCGCTCCCCCACTCTAGTGACACGATACCACGGTCCACGCCTTTCGCGATAACGGGGGTATAGTTCAACCACGAATTCAGCAAACGAGACCACCAGAATAATGACGACTGATTAGGAACATCAGCCGCTACCCAGTCATAACCGGCCTTAGTCGGCCAATTACTCTCTGCTATTTCTTTGGGAGGATCTTCCCTCACCTTGGTCACTATCTCCATCGGGATCCTCCCTACACAGCCACCAGACTAGTACTCTCTTCCTCAAAACGCCTACCTACACTCCCCCAGACTGCACACTCCTACTACTTGAAGAAGACAATGACACAGTATCACTACTACTAGACATACCTTTTTGAAAGATGTCGGCAGAAACAAGGAACTTGTCGGACAGATCTTACGCACCCAAGTCTCTGATTATGAAATTCTCACAAATGAGCTAACAAATGCAAACCCTTCGCAAAATCCGCATTTATAAGCATGAATTCCAAACAACAAAACTTCTTCCCGCCAAAAGTCACAACCCATACCAATCGACACAAGGCACACCAAAGGTCATGAGTATTAGGAACGACGACACAAAAACCCTTTTTGAGTAGACCCCTGACACCCCCTTACCTGCTACAAACCTTTTCCTGTCTTTAGCCTTAACATTGTTCATCACATTTAAAGGCTGGGGGACCGGTGTACCACACCTAGTCGGCCTAGCCGAAAAACAACAAATACTTGTCATCCTTTACCGACATAACTATATCGACAAAGGCTGGGGGACTGGTGCACCACACCTAGTCGGCCTAAGCCAAATAATAGCAATTACCATATACATGCTAAGGTACCCGAACTAAAACCACTAAGAAGAGACATTGATAAAACAAGCCAAAAACAACAATAGCGGCCTAAGTCGTTAAAGGGTAACCGGCCTAGGCCGACAACTCCACGAAAATAACCAAGGACTTGGCAAAAAAATAAACGTTTCAATAAGATCCACCAGCCCACAATAATCGAACTAAGGGCCTGGGCTAGGGCCTAGGCCCACCTACGGCCCAAGCAAGGGCCCAGCCCATGACGTGGCCAGACATAATTAATAATCTATAAATACGCATGGACCCCACGAATTAAAGGTACGCATTCATTACTTCCCTGATCACCAAATTTGTCTTTTTGAGAGATTTTGCTGACTTGAGCTTCAGAGTCCTTTCTGCAAGTAACCCCTCTCGAGTCCAAACTGAGCACTTCGAGATACCCGTAAACGATATATATCAACTGGGAAGAGGCTTACTGAGGAGATGGCAAACCAGGGTAAGGTAATACTTGTATCTGACAGATCTTGTTTGTTCTCTACAGGAACAATACCAATAACAATTATCTTTTTTTTAAAATGATTTATTTTGATATCAAATCCGATCATATATAAAAATTCAAATCCATCAATGTATTATTTCAAATAAGTTATGTAAAGAATATATAGATAATTCAGGATAAAAGAATATCTCAAGATAGTTTATTTCTTATAGCGAATATGTGATTAAAATAGACCGTGAAAAGTAAAACTAAATAAGGTTAAAGGGAATAAGATTTTCTTGTTATATGTAATAATTCACTTCTTTTAATTAAGTTATTCAAAAACTGTCAATAAAATAAAATTTGATTAAAGTAATTATGACATGTAAAATCAACTTAGATACTTGTACTGTTACATATTTATTATGGTCAAACTAAATTAATATAAAGTAAATTTATGTTGAACAATATTTCTGTTGTATAATAGTTTTTCTAAAGAATTATAAAGTTAGCTTTTACTTTACAAAAGTAACTAGTTTTAAGTAAGCTAAAAATTAAGTTGCATAAGAAAATACCAAATTAATGAATGCATGAGAAAATACCTATTATTTCTTTTAAATGATTTATTTTGACAACAAATCAAATCACAATATATAATGTAAGTCTCACTTAAATTCTGCCCCAATGTTTAAGGGTCTGTCCTAATCTGTTGGGTCCAAGCCTGACCCATAAGGTGTCAAAAACCCTTAAACTAGCCCTAACTCCCTCATTCTATCACTTTTTAGAAAACTCTTCTAGATAACAACTTTGTATCTCTTATTGATATAGTTATAACTTGGAATAACTTTAATAACAACTTTCTAGATAACAAATTATCTATTTTGAATATTATTATGAAATGTCTTATGCTATTAGTTTTATACTACTAATATAACATGTTGCATTATAGAACATGAATATTAGTCTCCAAATCACATAATATAATTTAATTTGTACAAGAAAATATTATAATTATCATTATCTTATCATCACTTAATTTTGACTATAAACTCTATAACAGAATAAATAATGTTCATTGCATATTTTTAAAATCAATTTTCATTATAAGCCACGTAAATGATGACAATTGAATAATTGTTTTTTCATAAGTGAAAGTCAAACAAATAAAAATAGCAGAATAATTAGAAAATAAATAAAACAAATAAGTTGTACAAATAAGTATTCTCCTTTGACAAGGTCAAAAATAATATTTATTTATTTTGTAAATAATTTTATTATTATAAATAGTTATTTGAATTCATAACTATTATTTGCATTTAATTTTGAAAAAATAGTTATTATAAATAATAAAATCCAATTTTGAATAACAAGAAAAAATAAAAAAATTATAATTATAAAAATAAAAATAATTTTTTTTTAAATTTTCTTATAAATAATTTATTTATTCAGTAATAAATTTCATTATTATAAATACTTATTTTAATCTAAAAACTATTGAATTAAAAAAATATTTTAAAAAAAATAGTTAAATTTAAAAGATAATCATTTAGGAAAATAAAATTAATAAGATGATTATTTTAAATTAAAAATTAATTACTTATTAAAAACCTAAATTTAAAAATATATATACACAAAAAGATAAATTCATTTTTTATAATTATATAAATTATTATTAAACAACAAATATGATGTTAGAAAAACGAATATCTTCATGTAACCATCTCAAATATATACATTCCTCTCTCTGTACGAAAATAAATGAAAGCTGGAAAGTACAAACATTCTAAAACATGAATATTATGACATCTCTATACCGTATACAACTCCTGCATGTTTTTCCAAGTCATTATGAGTATAAAATTATAATCTTTTAATCTCATTAAAAACATGTAGAGTGACCAAACTATCAGACTCTGCATGATGAATTTTTCTAGCACTATTATCCAAACCTAGCAACTCAATAACTTTGTCTAAACCGCCACAAAGGTTGGGACAAAACCTAACAAGGTATTTAACATCGTATACTTCTTGTCCAAAGAAGAATTTAACGAGTTGCAGAAAGTCACCCAAGTTAGGAGGTAGAAGTGGTTGCATGTGCAGAAAACGATGGCTCAATACTTTAATCATGTAGGCAAAATCATAAGCAGCATGAAAAGTAATCCAGTGAATATGACTATTGCAAGAGGAGTCCTGAGAGCATCATGAGCTCAGCGAATCGCACAATGCTAACTCCAAAGTTTCGATTTTTATGAAAATTCATGCCTTGACATTGTAGGAGGGCGATGGAAGAAGGAGCATGAGGATGGCGCGTGATATCAAACTCACAAAAGTTGAATAACCAAATGAAACGGTTGGAAGTTCCAAAGGTTGGAAGGTTGTTGTGGCAGTCCGAAAGGATCAACCCGACTTGGATGAGGTGCATACATTCCATGTTGACTTTCATCACTGCGTAGTTATTTTGTGATTGTCGGAGTGCTAGATCTGACTAAAAGATGACACCAGGAAATTCTGTATCCATAGAAAAGAAAGGAAACAACTCAATCATACTACGAATCAAGTCAAACTCTCTTTCAAGACTATATAACTATACACATCGTGTCATCACAGCAACACATGACGTAGCCATCTTAATATCTCTATTCTTGTCTCTCTTTGCAAGGGAGAGCTACAACTACACACTTTTATAATGAAGGATTATGCAAAAATAAAAAACTAGTTAAAAAAATAAGATAAAATTAATTTATGCAATCTAATCTTATCATCAAATTTATTATCTACCGTAAATTACATTCTTAATATACTATACTAATATATTTGATTTTCTCATTGGATATAATTATATGATTGAAATTAATAATTTTATTGATATTAAATATATTAAAAATGTGATTACATTTTATTCTTGTAGTGTTTGTGAGATTTTAAAGAATATAATTAGACTTTCCCAATTTAGTCTTATTTGACATTGTTTAATACTATAACATACGATTTAAATGTAAATCTTATGTGTCTAATTTCCAAATTTCCTCATATATATATATATATATATATATATATATATATATATATATATATATATATATATTTATTTACCTCCAAGAAAATATCATAAACACTAAAAAGATAAACGGTAATGCATCTTGTCTCATTCTCAATATATTTACTATCATTTATACCAATAACAATTATCTTTTTTTTTAAAATGATTTATTTTGATATCAAATCCAATCATATATAAAAATTCAAATCCATCAATGTATTATTTCAAATAAATAAGTTATGTAAAGAATATATCGATAATTCAGGATAAAAGAATATCTCAAGATAGTATATTTCTTATAGGGAATATGTGATTAAAATAGATTGTGAAAAGTAAAACTAAATAAGGTTAAAAGTAGAGATGGCAATAGGGCGGGACGGGGATGGGTTTCGCTATCCCATGTTAGAATTAATTGACGAATTAATTCTATTAGTGACTCATTTGAAATATTATGATGGGCCCAATTGTGATTTAATAAAATATAAAGACTTATTGGTTATTATTATGGGAAGTGATAATAAAATA
>Ga0214545_1010557_pt1 | contig 13322 bp, 3 predicted proteins | sample CNSS4metaG_FD_160064 | JGI IMG/M metagenome (GOLD analysis project Ga0214545, IMG submission 160064) | Root nodule microbial communities from cowpea collected in UCLA plant growth center, Los Angeles, California, USA - CNSS4 | ecosystem: Host-associated > Plants > Roots > Nodule | place: USA... | reverse complement strand
GCATTTAATCACACCAAAACGAAGGATTCATTCATGAAATCATTAACTCACTCAAGAACAGCCAAGACAACACCTAAAAGACTGAAACCCTAACTTCCCGTACCTGGAAAAGGGTTAACGGAACCTCAACACGGGACCTCGGAGCACGGCAGCTTGCGCGCTGAACTTGCGGACCGGCAGAACAGCGTAACAGTGGAAGAAAAAAAGGGGGTTAGTTCGATTCTAAACGGGGAAATGTGAATAACAGCTTTAGGAAGTAGTCACAGTAGGGTCAGGATCACTTACATGGAGTGGGAACTGAGTTTGAGCTTGGGTGAAGGGGACCTTAGGGCAAACTCTAGCAGAGCTTTTCGTGAGGGCAAGGGGTGACGGCTGCTGTGTTTCTGCGAGAGTGAGAGTGAGAGTGAGAGTGGAAATTAGGGCAACCTGAAGGGTTTTATACTATGGGCCGGCCTTAGGCCCACTTACCAGGGCAGCCCACTAATCTTTAGGGCAGAAAAGAAATGGGGCCTTACAACTTATATGAAGAAAAATATCTCGTTTTATTTACATTATGATGGTAGATATTAAATGTGCGTAGCTTGAAAGGGTTTCATGTTGTCTCTATGCTTTTATTCAAAGAAAAACATGCACTTTTTCTGCATATAGTTGTAAATTCTAACTAAAAAACAGACACTATTAAAGAGTTTGATTTTGATGTGTTATTAGGTTGTCTTTAAAAAAAAATTATAAGTGAAAAAAAAAAAAACAGCTGAAATTTGTGAAATTAGAATGTATTTGATAAATTTAATTATTGAAATAAAACATATAAAATAATATTTGTGTAGGTAACCGTTTTTGGAAGTAATGTAAACATTATTGGAGATAAAATATTTTTAAGAGTATAAAATAATGTGTGAAAAATGTAATAAATAAAGCTATCAGTTTATCAGTAAAGAAAACATGGCACAAAAGTAATTAGTGCTTTAGAAAATGCCAAATATAAAATCACACAATTTCTAGAAAGAATTGGCAATATAAAAAGAAGGATAGTAATTTTGTTTGCTCAAGTTATTAAATAACAATCAAGGTAATATTTAAAACTACAACAATAAATACTACATCTAATCTTGAATATAAAGAAATAAAATATTAAATTTAGTAATAAAATATTAAATAATACAAAAGTTTGTACAAAATTTAAAATTTGTATTCAAATTTAAGAACTTGAAATATATTTAACTCTGTTTTAATTTAACTATGTTTTAATTTTGTAGAATGAAATTTATAAAACACATCATTAAAATAAAAATAAATAAGCAAAATACGTTATAAATAACTCATTTATATTAAAAAATAATAGTTAAATATTTTTTTCCTAAAATATCACAATAAATTATAAAGCACAATAAAAAAATGTTTTTTATTGACTTTTGTAAAGCATATGGACTAAATACTTTATAATTTATGTTTTGACAAATTTCATAATAATTACAGAACTAATAACATATTTAGCAAAAAAAAATAACGACTACCGTACAATTAAGTTATAAGTATTTAGAAAGTTTTATTATGTATAATTTATCATATATAAAATTATATTTATTAAAAATATTGTAAAATATATTAAAAAAATGAAAGAATAACTGTTGAAAAATAAAATAAAAGAGAAGACCAGACGATTCTATAAAATAGTTTATAAAAATAACGTTTAATTTTTAAAAAATTTATAAATAATTATATTTTAAAGAGTAAAATTGATATTTTGAAATATGAACACAAAAGAAATAATTCTCTTTATATATTATTATAGATATTTAATATAATTCACAATAAATAAAAAATTTAATTATTTAATTTTTTATATCTATAACAATATATAAAGAAGATTTCATCTTTTGTGTCCACGTTTCAAAATACTAATTTTACCTTTTAAAATATAATTATTTATTAAATTCTTAAAAATTGACTGTTATTTTTACAATTTTTTTTTTATTTATCAACAATATTCTCTCATCTTTATTTTATATATTTTACTTTATTTTTAATAAATATGATTTTGTTTTATATATTAACTTAATAATATTATATTATCATTATCTATTAATTTAATATCACACATATTTAAAAATCTATTAATATAATATCACACGTATTTAAAATATACACGCTATTATTATATAAAATAAGTAAATAATAACTACAATTTTAAAAGATAACTACTTTTTCGAATTCAAAATAAAGTTCATTTCATACATTTAATTTAATAGTTTAAAAAATAAAACCGGTGATGATTAGTTACAAAATTAGGAAAATGAAATTAATAATAGATTAGGGTGAAAATTAAAGGATAAGGAAGAGATGGTTTGAGTATTCCTTGCTTGCTAGGTGTTTGCCATGGAAGAGAGTGGGACATGTTCAGGAGAAGGACGGTGCCATGGCATCTGAATCCAAACGGTGGTAAACACCGTTATCCCTTTTTTCACTTATAAAAACCAAACCTTTTTCTTTTTAAATACCAAACCCAACCAAACGCACAAACCCACCTTAACAAGCTTTAGTTTTCTCTTGGTTCGTATTCTTGTTCTTCTTCAACTCATTCCCTTTTCATTTTTCATAGCATAGATCTTCATTTTCCAATTCCAAACAATTTCCATTTGCACAATCCTTTCCCTTTCTTTGCAGATTTCTAACTTATGTTCTATCAATTAAATATCAATAAATTCTAGGTTTTGTTCTTCCTCGGTTGGTATTTGCAAAATACGAATTGTGGAGGAGTTTGCATTCGGTGCTGCCTTTTAGATTTTGAATTTGTTTTTTTCATGATTGATTTTCAGGCTGGTGGTTGTCTACAATCTGTGTCATGGAAGGTGTTATTGTGAGAAGAGTTATTCCTTCGGATAACAGCTGTCTCTTCAATGCAGTTGGGTAAGCAAAACAATGGAAGTCAACTTTTTTTTTTTTTTTTTTTTTAATTTTTTGATGTTTTTTTTTTTTTTTTTTTTTTCATTCTGTGTTGGTGATAGTGCTACTTGTACAAATGATTCCTGTGGTTATTTTTATTGTGTTTGTCGATTCAGATATGTAATGGATCATGACAAGAAGAAAGCCCCTGAGTTGCGACAGGTAGTTTTTTTGTGTATTAATTTTATTTGTTAAATTTGTACAGTGCACCCTATCATCCAACTTCATTTCTATGTACTTTTTTGGTGAACTTGGTTCTGGTTATAAAGGGGTACTTCCTTTCTGGCTGGTCAACTTTTGCCTCAACATTTATTCTTATTTTTTGAGTAAAACATGCTTTGGTCCCTCAAAATATATCGAGTTTCAGTTTTAGTCGCACCATGTATTGAGAGTAATAAATACATTTGTAGTCCTTACATTTTAGCAGAAATTTCGATATTTAATTTGACCTTTTTTTACTAAAAAACAAGACTCATTTTGCAAATCTTGAGGTAATCAAGCGTGATAAACTCAAGATTTGGACTTGTGAAACCATATCGTAGCATGTTACCTATGCTGGGTGTCCTCTCTTCACAATTTGCCTATGGCTATTGCCAAAATATTTGCCACATCATTCCACCTTGGTGGCCATGTTGCCACCATTTAACAACATTGTATCAGAATTTGTTTCTGAATCCGAGGAATTCTTTATGGGATTGGAAAAAAGGAGTTCTTTATGGGATTGGAAGAAGGAGTTTTTACCCAAGCGAGTTAGAGTTCTCTGAACTGTGTCATTCTCTTAGTATGGCACAACACTCATTCAATATACTTTTAGGTCCTACATTTTTATCAGAGAATGTGTTTTTAGGTTCGGATGAGAGACTAGAATCACATCCGTCTTGGCAAACGTGGGAGCTAAATCTAAAAACCTATTACATTTTTATAGGGAACTACTAAGAAGAACTTTTTGAGAAAGTAAAATAATATTTTATCCTTTCTTTTCTCGTGATAATCATATACAGTGTGCTAGTGTGTTATCATAGACAATTCAAATGGGACATCCAGCATTCCTATCAATTTGCCTGTTTCATTTTGAGTAGTTTCTGCAACCAGAAAGTCAAAATAGAAGTTTTTGAATTTGTTTTTCCGTGGAAAAGTGTTCCTTCTAGACACATTTGATTAAAATTGAGAGTTGGCTTTCCGATTACTAAAATGGTTGCAGTAAATGCAAAAGATTGTGAATATTGTACTGAGTATGTTTGCATTTCAGTTGGATTACCCAAACCAACTTTCAGTTTCCATTAAACATGTAAACATTGTGCCAACATGTTTGACTGTTTTCTAAGATCCAGTTATCTCAAACTCTAGTTGACTTAACATTTATAGTGAGTTACTTTTTTTTCAACTTCAGTTGAGTTCAACTGTGCTTAATTGTCCATCTGGAACCCTAACACATACTTAGTTTTCAGTTAATTCAATGCAGTGAACTGACTGTAACTTTTTCCATTAGGAAAGCAGTTAGTTTCTGTTCCTTGTAGGACAAGCTACTTGTACCTATACAATATCTGTTGTAACAGAATTTAATAGAATTAGAAATACAATTTTCTTGCTGCAATCTTCTCTCTTCTTTGTAAACTCTAACCAGGATGAGTTAAATACTTTTATTTGAATGGTTTGCTTTGCCTTATACCAATAGAATTTTCTTTTTTCTTTTTATATGAGTAGTACATGAAGGATTTTTCAGATGCAGCTATGAATAATAAATGCATTTTTGAGCATTCTTATTTTACGATTACGAAAAAGAAAATCGACTTTGAAAATATTATATAAGGATCAGCTATATTTTTAAGTATCTCTTGTTTTTTGACGTAGGACTTAAGTAACTTTCTGGTAATTGTTGATATTTCGTCATCAATTCACATGCCTCTATTTTATTGTCTGCCAAGCCCAAGGCGATGCCACTCAATGCTTTCAATGAAATTACTTGCAACCAAAAGGTTGTCAATGAAAAATATTTGTATTTTCAGATGTGAAATTACATAGTCCATCATTTAAGAATTATCAGTGTAGTGGAAATGAAACTTTTATTTCATCATATTACTTATATATATGCAATTTGAGTATGCTATTGACATCATTTCGTACATATTTTAACTTGATAGTTTTGTACTATTTGACGTGCTACAGGTTATAGCTGCAACAGTAGGAAGTGATCCACAGAAATATTGTGAAGCATTTCTTGGGAAGCCAAATGCAGAATATTGTAACTGGATTCTTGACTCGGAGAAGTGGGGAGGTTAGTTAGCCTATGTCTTCCTGATCAAGGCTGTTCTAAATCAAAAGTTTAATGGAATTGATTACCGTGGTCAGTGTGTACGAATGTTTAACATCAAATGTGGTGAATTCATTTTTATTTGGAATGTAGAAGGTGACGAAACTAGCTCAAAGTTAGTTTGATTTAAAAACTTGGCTTTTGAAAAACTTTGCTAACATAAATGTATTATGAAGCATATGAATAAAATATATTATTTTCCTGAAATGCTATGAGGTGTAAAGATTTAATTAAAATTTGGGAAATTTCATTTAAACATCTGGATACCCATAAATTTGGTTGTTTTGCTTAAACAAGTTTCCAGAATTGGGCTTTTGATATAAATTGTGGGATATAGATTTTTTTACTTGATGAATTTAGCACGGGTTTCAAAGGGTATTTCAAACTTTCCTAGTAACAATTTTACAAGAAAGACTGTTAACGTTTTGTTTGTTTGATGTGCTAATTAAGCTCTATATTCCGTTTTGAAGGTGCAATCGAACTTGCAATATTAGCAGATTATTATGGACGTGAAATTGCAGCATATGATATCCAGACAACTCGATGTGATTTGTATGGTCAGGTTAGTCACTTTTATGCAATCTATGCTCTCAAGTGTTGCAACCTCTTAAGACCGAACTCCATTTTCATCTTCTGTGTATTTTGACAGGAAAGGAACTACTCTGAAAGAGTGATGCTGATTTATGACGGTCTCCACTATGATGCATTAGTGGTGAGTAGTCTCATATACCAGAAAAAAATTGATCATCCACTCCTTCTCTTTTGTGTGTTTTTATTTTTTGGAATTGGAGGTGAATCATGAGATTGCATGTGTATGGCATTTATGTTTTTATCTACTGCACATGAAACCATAAAGAAAAAGAAAATATAAAATTCAGGCTCATAAGTAATTCTCTTTTTCATGTTGCCTTATGATTAATCACGCTTTGTATGGTCAGATGTCTCCCGTTGAGGATGCTCCTGAAGAGTTTGATCAGACCATATTTGCGGTTCAGCCGAACAGAAGCATTGGACCTGTGGAGAGGCTTGCTCTAAATTTTGTGAAGGACCAGCAGAGGTTGTTTGCAATTCTTATTGAACCTTTTCAAAACAAATAGATGAATATTTGCACTCTTAGATGATTGAATTGCATGAATTTTCAAATTTGGATTCTTCATATCACTAGATTATTTTTGTGAATATATATTACGTTGAAGGTTTTTATGTGAGCGTGTATAATTAAGGTTTCACTTCCAGAGGCGTTTGGAATTGGGTAGTGGAAATATTTCTATTTTCAGTAATAACTAAAAAAGTTCACCTCAATTCATGTTTTTATATGCCATTACTTAAAAACTGAAAAGTGAGAGAAACTAATGTTGAAGACTGAGTAATTGAACTGCACAGACTAAGATGTTAAAGACTTTAAATCTACCAATTTCTATTTTTAAACCATACAGATGAAATTATGCACATTTTGTAAGTGAAAAGTTGGGGTATGGATCTGCCTGTAGCAGCATATATTTTAACACCTGGGATAATAGGAAGGGAAGTCATTTTGTTTTATCTTGCATGATGTGAATTTTTCAATGTTCTCAATTATTTCTGCTACCGGTAGTATTTCCTTTCAATTGATGTCATGCTAATATGATGTATATACTCTTTCTCAGGAAACGGAGTTACACTGACACTTCCAAGTTCACTCTGCGCTGTGGGGTATGCCAAATTGGAGTAGTTGGCCAGAAGGTGATTCCTACTCAGCACCTGATGCTTTTACCTTTTTCTTTTCATGATTCTTAGAACTGCTTTTTCTGTGAACATTTCAGGAGGCAATGGAGCATGCACAGGCCACTGGTCATGTTAACTTTCAAGAGTATAGATGATTTGAATGAGATACAAATGTATGTGTAGTCTCGGTTGATTTCAATGAAAACTGAATAATTTATGCATCAGAATTGTTGTGCCAATTTGTGTTGTAATATTACTTTTTTTGTTTCTGTTCGTGATGACTGACAACGAAGAAGCCACCTTCCTCTCCCACCTTTAATGGTAGACTAGATAAAGAAACTATTCAGTGATAAAAAAATTAAAATGATTTTTCCTGGTAAAGGTTTTTATCAAATAAGTTTCATATATCTTCCTTTATATAGCTTTTGGTGCAGTAGTTGAGTGTGCAATGATCTGGATCCTATAAGACAAATTGAGTATTTTAGATAACTGATTAGTCTCTACACCTGAAAAATAAACTATTTATAATTTTAAATTATATTGGTTCTTTTCAAAATATTATTAATAAAATATTTTTAAGTTATATGTAATCCTTAATCCTTATTCCTCTCTCTCTTACATTTGTTTCCAGTCTCAGTTGATACTCAGAATATTATATGAAATTAATAGTTCTTAAACCGTGTTTACATTTCTAACCTGAAAATTTTCATCTGGTTTTTTACCATCAGTTTCTACATCTCATACTTCAATCCTTACGTAATTGTGGTGTACCACTATTTTTTTTATCCAAACGTTGTGTATCAAACCAAGTCTTAACAAGTTTATAGATTAACTTCATACATAATTTGAGGAAGAAATACCTTAAAACCTCACAATTAAAATTAAATCAAGCAAAAAATATAAAACGAATGCAAGAATTGTGAGATAAAGTTTAACTTTTTCATCAATTTACTTAAATCTTACTGTTTTCATTGGTTTTATATTTATTTGTACATATACTAATTTGTGTTTTTTTTATATACAAATTCTTTAAATATGTATTTTTAACTTAAACGTAAACTAATTTGAATTTATAAAAACTGGAAATTCGTTTTTTTTTCTTATACTTAGACTTTTGTTTTCTAATAAAAGAAGTTTTTCTCATGAAGTTCATCCAAACAACTCAATAACTCTTCCGACATTTAATTTTTTTTTCTTTTTATTGTTGTTCAATGTTAATCAATTATCTATGTCAAACGACTTTTTATGTTATCACCAACAATTAAATTAATCTTATACTATAAAACTTCAAATTATTTACCATAATTTTAAATACAGTTTATAAATAGTCAAAAGCATTTACTTACTGTAAAAGTCAACTATTTAACTATATAATAAAATATCCATTTGATACAAATTTTAATTATATATAAAAAATATTGTCATGTGCAATACATGAGCTACATTACATGTACTAAAAATACTATTTTTGTTGTAAAAGACGAATAGTTCAATGTATCCCATATACATACAACTTAAACAAGGTCATTATCACATGGTGTCAGTGTTATTTGTTTTTATTTTTAGCCACATTTCATCTTGAAAATAGTTTAGTTATACACACATCTTTCAACACTTTTATACCAATAAAATAATGACTCAATGCATTTGCAAATTGCAGTGATATATTCCTATTGGTCATTTACATAATGCAATTACAAGAAGATAAATGCAACATCTTTTTCAATAACAATTATATATATATATATATATATATATATATATATATATATATATATATATATATATTTATATATATAATGTCAACTGAAGATTACTAATATCAGTAGTGTTGAGATCGAAAGAGTGACGTATTAATGAGGTAATATATATGCCACATGAACGTCATACAAACAAAACCGGTGAAAATATTAATATATTGTAAAACAAAATAAATATTAAACACCAAAAAATTGTTTCAAATAATTTGTCATCTCAATATTAACATATATCTTCATATATATTATGTGAGTTTGATATATCAATTAAGTAAAGTAAGAAAATATTATAAGATGAAATTGAAATATAACATGAAAATTATTTTTCTGAAATTAAATAGATATACTTTTTCATTTATAATCTTAAATTAAAGGTGATAATTTGAATTGAATGTTGTTATAATAATAGCCATATATTTTATTTGAAAGATTGAAGTAGTGCCGGCAAAGTAGAAGACAACACTGGTGGTTGGACTTAGGTTAGGATCAGAGTGTGAACTCAGAATTTGAGATCTTATTCTATCCACAAATCTCTCACCAATTCTTCATTATTCATCAACCACCAAATTTCAATAGTCACCACAAATACATTTGGTTGCCCCATCATCTTTGGAACCTTTTTCACTGTCTAAAACTTCATAATCTTCTTCTTCTTCTTCATATGTCTACCAATTGCATCCATTGTAAGAGTGTTTTAACAAGTCAAAGATGAACCAGGGTATCTTGAAAGTGATAGCTTTTCATTGTTTGTTGAAAAACTCAACAGCACCTGGTGAAGAAATTCTTAAGTTTGAACAATGTCATTAATAAAGGAGAAAAAAACAAATTACTGTGCAATGTTTTGTTAATCATTCAGCCTTTAACGTAACGCCACACAACATTTCTAAAATAATGAGTCAGGCTTTCGGAGCAAATGGTAAACACAGTCAAAAGTCTAACACAATATTTTTCATTTTCATGCTTTTCGAAGATCTCACCAAGCTTTTTTTATAAAACACAAATCTCCTATCTCGTCGACTTCAATGCTGCTATAATTGTGACTAATATGATTAAACTATTTCAATTTGGTGGAGACAAATTGTGAAAGCGAATCTCACAACCATTCACGCCACTCATCACTCAAAGTTGTTGAAGAATGAAAGTGGTTGCCACCTGGCCACTATAACCCAGTGCCCATGTCACAGAAGAATTTTATCAAACACTTGCTATGCACAAACATTATGATCAGGAAAAAAAAAATATTACAAAAATTCACCTTCTATTAGGAGTGATTAGTTACAATATTGTATTGATCAAGAGAGAAGGAAAGAAAATCAAGGAAGCAAAGATGTTCTGGATGATCAAATATTTACAGAAAAAGAAAGAAAAAAATATGAGTTACATTAAGATTCCCAAAACAAAACCCTAAGAGTGTGCATGTATGGAAGGATTGAACCAAGAACAGGCTCAATTCACTGCTCCATGGATCCATCAAAATACATTTATTAATGTTCTGGAATGCTCTGAAGAGCAGGCCTCCATGGCCGTTCCATCGATTGATCGATGAATTGTGCCAAAACCTGTTCCACTCTCAACTCCTTCACCTCCACTTTACCAACCAACTCCTCCAACTGTTTCTTCGTGATCTTTATCTTAACCTCTCTCGTCGCTTTCCTACCACCGCCGTAAGAAAACTTCTCCGCCGCAAAATCCTCCCACTCCTCCTCCGCCGCGGCGGCGCCGTAACCCTCGCGCCTTAAGCAATTTCCCATTTTTTTTTCCTACAGACGGAGAGAAAGAAGATGAAGGTAAGAGGTTGGTGATATGATTGCCCATATATATATAAATGTGAAAAATGAAAAGGCCACGTCGGATTTCATACGTGGCAAGTGTGGGCCCCTTTGACTCCAACGGACTTAAATGCAGCATCTTACGGGATCACATTGGAACCGACGCGCGGCTTAATATTAATGTTTCTTTTGATCAAAATTATAATTATGTATTAACGTTTAATATAAAGTTTTATTGTGAAAAATAATATTATTAAAACAATTAAAGAAATTTAGCCAAGTTTTGTAAATTGTGCTAACCATGAAAAGTCAAACCCTTCAAATGAAACAACTGTGTTGCTTTGATGTTGCCAGCGATGAAATGTTCAAACCAAAGTTTTCAGGTGTGAACGGAACTTTGGCTCGGAATCTATATCTTCCCAAAACTTTTTCTATTTATATTAATTTCATCATTTTTAATTGTGTGTGTGAGAGAGAAACCTACTTCTTGTTCGTTTATAATGGGAAGAAAAAAATTATAATGAAAATAAAGAGTTATTCTGAGAGTGATCATCTTAATACATTAATACATTGATAAAGAATTATGAATATGTTCATAAGATTTTTGCAATTTTTGTAAATTTATTTGGTGGTTCATTAGCGGTTTAATAACGAATGAAACAGAATGTCCAAGAAAGTTCGTTAGAATAGGCTTTAACTTAATTCTAATACCAGGTTAAAAGTGAACTTTAAGCCTAACTCAATTCCACAAAACCGACTTGTAAAGTGAAGATTGCACCCACTTATATATTATGAATTGGTCTTATCTCTTGTCAATATAGGATTTTTACCGATTTTTGTTCTTGTTTATAAAGATGATTATGCTTTAAGAAGTTTTGTTATTACGTGATTCTTAACAAATTGTTATATTCCATGACATATTTTGATAAATATAAGTTGGTGAAGGTGAAAATAACGTGGTGGGACCATAAAGCTAAACTAATTGGTAGGTTTTAGGTATGAAAGGGATAAATGAGAGGCATTTTTTAAATGAAAGTAGCAGAGTGAAGTGTGAACACAAATTAGGGAAAGGAATCTGTGATTGAAGGTGCTGTTTGGGTAGCTTTCTTTCACGTGCAGATCCTATTTCGCTTATCCAAACGCACTTTTTTTTGTTATCATCATCACAAGCATGATTACATATGAAGCTTGTATATACTCCCTACACGACTCTTGTGGAAAATACATTCAATAATAAACAAAGAAATAGTCAAAATCCATAACATGCAAATTGCAATCGTGCTTCGAGTTTAATCATATAAAAAGCAATTAAGTTCACCAAACTCTAACTTTTACTCTACACGAGGACACCACGTTGAAACGCCAACGAAAGGAATCTCGCGAACTTTCATATTTAAGGTACAATATGCGAAGCGCACACCATTTTCTTTTGCTATAAACATGCTACATTGTAAAATTCAAAATTACTACAAATTTAACAACTTATAATGTTTTTTTTTTTTTACGTTAAATATGTTTTTTTTTTTTTTTTTTTTTTGTACTTTAAATGTGTCTTTTTTTAACTTGCCCAATGTTGACCACTATCTTCACTTTGACTTCTTAAGTCTCAATTAAGCAGCAATTGGCTGCATTCTTTTGCTAAAATATTATTTTGAGTTGCTTTTATGTCACAGCTTTTTAGACTGAATTGCATGCTTAAGATTTAAATGAATATGATAGTGTTTTGCAGAAGACGCGAGTTAGTATTTAAATTAATCAAATGAAAACAATTAGGTTTTATTTGCTAATTAATTTTCCACAATTATGATTAAAAATCACTGCGTGTAGCAGATGTTGATTGATCGTTTTACTTAATTATTGAAAAATCAAATCACGGTTTTGTTTTTTTTAAGCATGAATTAAGAAAATATTAATCAGTAAAAGTCAAAAAGAATTACCAAGATTGTGTGCCTAATTCTTGCATGTTTAAATGAAAAAAAAAAAAAACTTCTTTCTTTATTTTTTACATTTTTCTTTTCTTTTCTTTTTTTCTTTTCAACAACGTTTTCCTTCTCTTCTTTCTCCCTGCTGCAGCGGTGCGGCACCGGCGGTGATGATATGGTGTGGTGCAGCGATTAAGGGTGTTTGAGTCTTTTCGTAATGTAAAGAGAAAAAAGTTAGTAATTGTAGGAGTGCAAGAAGCAAATAGCCTAGTTCAATTATTATTTTTTATTTTATTCACTTGAGTTAATGGGCTCAATTCTGGGCTAAATTTACGCGCCAGTAGTAATTCACTATGGGCTTTACAAGGCCCAAACTCAATCTTTCAAGAGAGTGCCCAACTTCAATAACTAGATACTTTATATTACAGTGTCTATTAAAGAATAGTATTTAATCTAGCTTGGAAAATACTATTTTAAATAATTGGTCTTTTCATGCACATTCTTAGAATAATTTACATATAGAACCAAACGTATCTTCCTTGTCTAAAAGCATTTTTTTTAATAACTATGATATTAATTTCCAGAAAAAAATTGGTTCAAATTATTCAACAACATTGAAAATGTTATGAATTAATGGTCGTCCATTGATTTATACAATTACTCATATGATTGATAATCATATTATTCATTACTCTTTATGATGTAATATTTTGTATTTACTATTTGATTTTATATCCTTTCTGGGTTACCATATTGTACCTATAAATAGGACTCGTCCTATCAGTAATGAGACACACATAAAACCAGAAGTTGCTCCCTACTCTCTCATTCTCTATTCTTCCTCTCCTTTGTCTCTCTTATTACCTTTATTTTATAACACGTTATCAGCACGAGGGTTATCCAACTGAGCGTGAAG
>Ga0214545_1010556_pt1 | contig 13323 bp, 11 predicted proteins | sample CNSS4metaG_FD_160064 | JGI IMG/M metagenome (GOLD analysis project Ga0214545, IMG submission 160064) | Root nodule microbial communities from cowpea collected in UCLA plant growth center, Los Angeles, California, USA - CNSS4 | ecosystem: Host-associated > Plants > Roots > Nodule | place: USA... | reverse complement strand
ATTGTTTACTTCAACAATGTACTTGCTTTCGCACCTATGCACAATTCGCACCTATAGCACCATGAACAAAATATTATTTATTATAAATAATAAAAAAAGTTAAATCACTTAAAGATTCCAATTATACCTGATCAACATTTTTCACCACCTTCTTCTTCTTCCCCTTATTGCCTGCTTCCGGAATACATATGCATTCACGTTTACTAGACATCTTACTTAAAATTCCTAAATAACATACCAAGTTCATTGAAATTCATCAAACATATATCCACAAAGGACCAAATATAACTGAAAATTTATCACATGCACCAAAGTTAATAACATCATAAACAATTATTGACTGCTATAACCAAATAGATAAAAAATTGGATTAATAAACTGATTGCAAAAAATGTATCACAGGTCATCACTTGGGGTGCACAAAAGTCATCACCAACAAATCAGACATCTTTAACCCCACTTATTACAAATCACATCTTATTAACCAACGTCATTCACCCCAAAAACACGAATTGACTGCTATAGTATGAGTTCAAAAAATTGAGTAAAACCACATTGTTACAAGAAATGCTGCACGGGTCATCACTTAGTTGCACACAGGTCATCACACACAAAATGTGACAGATTTAATATACCTATTCACAAAACTAGTACTTGGTTGAACAATGAACAATCAACCTACAAATTGTTAGTAAAAAAATTAAAAATTGAAACAAAATTAAAATATAGGAATCAAACAGCACATGCGGTAACAAAATTAAAATATAGGAATCAAACAGCAGATGCTCTAATCCATGGTCATGGTGAGGGTCAACTAAATTGGATACAAAATTAGAGAATCAGAAGTTGCAGAAGTTGTGTAGAGGAGGTCAACTAAATGTTGCTTATAAGAAAGTGATACTAAACTGTGCAAAATGTTCTTAAGGTCATACTAAACTATATTGTAGACCTATACTCAGTGTTGTTGATTCATGTATTTATAAGCTTTAATTTCTTTGCAGTCTAAAAAAGCACACATTTTTGGGGACTTTTATGTCTTGAGCAACAGCTTTATAAAGGTGTGTTCTTGTATTTCATGTAGTCTTGTACAAGTCAACTTAATTATTTAATTTTACAAACCACGTCTATTTAGTTAGGCAAACATGCATTACTGCTAGTGTGCAGTTTGAAGATTGGTTTAACAGATTTATTATTGCAATGACAACAAAAGTTTAGGCAAGAGGTTCAGGACAGCCATTAATAAACAGTTCAGCAAATTACTACTCAGGTTTCCATACACGGCTATCAATGGGAATACTAAAAAATGTTGTGATATAAACTGCCTGCATTCTCATCTACTGTTGAGAACTGACTTAGACGATAGGTAATATATTCGACCCTATTTTAAATGAACATATGTATCACCCTTTTGGGCTTTATATTCCTTTCTGTGATTAATTTCCTTCACAATATGCAGATTTTGTTTTGGTTCTTCTCCTTCCTTCATTAAGACCTGAGAATCAAGTGTAGAAGTTACTACTGAATAAAAATATCTATCTCCAACTATTTTTTATCAATGGTTTCCTCATGCCTGTATGTTTTTCTTCATCATCTACTAGGACATCTGTGATCATGTTGTGAAAAAGTTTGAGACATTAGATGTTTCAAGGTTTGCTGGCACTACCATGCCTGGTAATGTTAAAGTACCCAATGAAGCTAAAGTAGGACGGGAGTCGAGCAGGTTCAATGAGTCCAATGCCATGGAAAGTGATGGTGGTGCCAATAGGCAAGCTGATAAAGGATCAAAGAATAAAAAGGGGAAAGCCACAACAAATGCAGTAGTAAATCTATCTGAAAGTGGGGCAGATAACCAGGAACACACTTTGACAAAATCTAAGAGAGGCCAGAAAAGAGATAAGGACACATCTGCACAAACATCCGATTCGAAGGCATGTTCTAGGAAAGAATTGCTTAAAATAAAAGAGGAACATCTCAGTCCCTTAGAACAATGGATCATGCAGAAAATTACAACATTAGTTTCACATTTTGAAGAACAAGGTCTGTAGGCTTGGCTATCAATTTTGTTCTTTCTTGCATATATATTTTTCCCATTTTTCTGAAATGTAGATATAAATTGATAGGTATAGATGACCCTGAAATAATTCTTAGGCCTTTGGCTAACCAATTAAGGCCTACAATAATCAGTTCTTGGATGGAGAAAAAGAAGGCACTGCTTACAAATAATGCAGAAAAAATGAAACATTTGCTTGATAATTTGCAGAAGAAACTTGACGAGGTTTGACTGCTAAAATTTCATCGTTTTTTTTACTGCATTCACTATTGTTTTGTCTTTATGTAGCTTTCTTTCCTTCTTTCATTTGGGGATACTCTTCTATACATGTAAAATTAGTGTGTACAGCTCCCTATGTTGATTGTGTATTTTTCTGGCAGTAATTTTCAACAAGGTGTGTCTTGCATGATAGTTTATATATTGGCAATTTGGCAGGTGATATGCAACGAAGCCAGAAAGAGAAAAACAACAGTAAATCTTTACAAAAAAATTGTTCATATACTGATGGTTGGTCAATCCATGAAGAACAATCACGACATCTAACAATTATCTTGACGTAACAAAACAAACCCTAAGAAAACAATAAGAACGAAAATCGTCATACCTACAATCTGCTACAAACTCGGTCCTTCGTAGAAGTGCGACCTTTGAAAACAATGGTTGAACAATGGAGGAGATGCTTCGTCAAAACTCCCTTTCACTCCAAAAATCGCTGCCGTTGCCGGTGACAATAGAACCTACAACTACGACCACAAAAGGGGGTGAAATGAAAACTCATACCAGTTAGCGCGGGGGAGAAACGAAAGAAATATCAAATTTTCGACCAAAAAACCATTCGCCATCTAGACTGCACACCTTGTCGGTGGGAAGAAAAACGAAGACTGTGCGGAAAGAAGAGGGTTTTCGACTGAGTGCGCAAGAGAAGGAGAAAAGACAAACGGTTGAACTCCTCCACAACAAACGCCCTCCCTGTCCGCAAACCCTAACCCTTTCAAGGTTTAGCCACCACAGAGATTCCGCAAACCCACATTGTGCTATCTTCTGCTATCTTCCTTCGCCAGAAGAACCACTCCAGAAACCGTTGGCGTTGCCGGTCACAAGAGAACCTACAACTGCGACCACAAAAGGGGGTGAAGTCAGAACTCATACCAGTGAGCGCGGGGGAGAAAGGAAACAATGTTAAAATTTTTGACCAATAAACCCTTCGCCATCTACAATGCACACCCTGCCGGTGAGAAGAGAGTTTTTGTGCGGCCATTGTGCGAAGACAAGAGAGTTTTCGACTGAGTGCGCATTTACAAACACTTACAAACCGAGAAAGAAGAATTGCAACAAATGCTAATAAAAGGCAAACTTTGCAAATGCGTGTGTGAAGGAATTAAAGAAAGAAGCTTCATGAATAAAAGTATTCTGAAACGATTGGAAGTAATAAAGTGAAATAATCTTTATGAACGAGAGCAATAAATGATCAAAATCAAACCTTTTAAAATTATCTTCACCTTCAAGGACTCTTTAGTCTTCTTCTCTTTTTTCGGGGTTACATTTCTTGCCTCTTGATTTGTTTTTTTTTTCATTTTCACCAAAAAAATCAAGTCAAAAAGTATTAATGTTGTTTTGATGAGACAATGCAATAAAGTAATTCATTTCTTTGAAAGATTTGAAATTCTTGAAATAAAATGAGTTAATTGGACGAGGAAGTTAAAAGGAAATTGAAATTGAGAAATTTCAAGAAGGTATTTCAAATAACTAATATAGTAGAATATGAAATTCACTAAAAAAAGGAAATTAAAATTTCACTCCTTTTCACTCCACTGTCACTCCACGAAGGTTGAGCAAAGTCAATCCACGATGAAGGTCAAGCCGAGTCGTCCGAGGCGAAGGTTGAGTCGAGTCAACCTAAGTTGAATGTTGAGTCGAATCAATCTGGAATGAAGGTCGAGTTGAGTCGACACAGGCCCCTGGTCAACTCGGGTTGATTCGGGACGAAGGTCGAGCTTGGGGATGACAAAAATACTCGCACTCACGGATATCCGCAAATAAAATCCGCGACGGATAGTTAGTACCCATGGATATTTATTACCCACAGTAGTAGGTAACGAGTATTTTAATACTTGCTTATAAACGGGTCGGGTGCGGGTATCATACTATCCGTACCCGCGGGTACCCGTTACCCGCAAAAAATTAAAATTAAAATTTAATTTATATTTTATTAAGTTAAATTTAATTAAAATTAAAATTAACAGTATATTTTATTATGTCAAATTTAATTATAATTATAATTTAATTTAATTTATATTTTATTTTTATAATTTTATATTAAAAAAATTATAAAATATTTTTTTTAAATATTTGCGGGTATCGGGTATCTACGGGTACCCGCGGATATTTTTTAAGCGGATACCCGATGGGTAGTGGGCGGATTTTTTTTTTTGCGGTAAGACCCAATAAATTTAAATAATTAATTAAATAATTATTTAATAAATGCGGGTAGTATGAGCCTTTAAGACATTTAATGCGGATTATTATGAAGTGGAAAAGTACTAGCTCAAGTGGTTGATAGTACTTTAGTTGTGTGAAAGGACTCGAGTCAAGTTCTTTGTATGCCAATTGTGTGTTACTTATTTGTTTTTATTTTTAAATATATGTTGAGCATGAGTATGAAATGATATAATCATTTAATTATATTAGTCATCATGAAACATGAATTGGTTAAATGGTTGAACATTGATTGGCAGGCTGTGAGTGTACTCAGAAAACAGAACACAAATTTTGAGAGTAGTAAGGTTGGAGTGAAGCTTTGAAGCTAAATTGGGAGAGAAAGCCAAAGGGAGATCATTGAGGATCAAGAGAGAATTCACAACAATTCTAAAATTTAAGTCAAGGGAATCAGGTTAGGGGAGTTTATGCGTTAATTTTTATATATGAGCATGAAGTGTATAATGATTATTGATAATTGTATGCTTGTATCTTGTTCTGGTTGCGTTTTTCAAGTTTCTGGAAATTTTCGAGAAACCGCTTGGCAGCTTTAAAGGCCTGCCAGGCGATGCATGAGAGTGACTCCGCCAAGCGACGCGAATCCTTGTGTTCTTGTTCAGCGATTCTGTGATGGTTAGATATGAGCAAGGTTCCTGTGCATGAATTGAATGTATAAACTTATGAAATCGATCATTATCACTATGTTTTTATGAATTCAAGTGATTGATTGGGAAGCATCAAAGTGAAAGGAGGTCGTGTTGGGATTGGGGTCGAATTGATAATTTGATTCTTGGAAATTAATGATAACGAAGTTGAGATTATGGAATTATTGAATGCATAGGCATGAAAGAAATCAATTTGTTTGTAATTAATGCGCTTGATTAACTGGGACGAGATTTGAGGGTTTAAGGTTCATCACTGGTACGGGAAAAATCTGGGGTTTGCCTAGAATTCGATGTGCTGCCTAGCGGCAAGTATACGCCGCCAGGCGATAGAGGTGGCAGTAGTGGAAATTGCATGATGTGACTGGTCGGGATGCATTTTGGGATTTTGTGAGGGTGAGGCTAAATTCTACACGTTATAATTATATAAAAATAGTTCGAATTGAATAAATATGATGAGTGAACAATATAATTAGGTCAAGACAAATGCTAGAATTGTTGATTTGGGGTTTTAGAGTTTAAGTAGATGCAGAACAATCTGGGATTTTTCAAGAACTGTATGCATCGCCTGGCAGTACATGAATTGCCGCCAGGCGACGCGCGTTAAAACAACTAAGATTCTGGGTTACTGTTAAAAAACCGCCTGGTGGTGAAGAACTATCGCCAAGCGATGCACGTGGTGTTCTGTTCATGAAAAATGTTGTTTTTTCTACTTTTGGGCAACAGGAACCGCCGGGCGGTAATTTAGTCCCGCCAGGCACCACCTTCCTGATTCTGGGCGCTAGGCGCCACCAATTTTTCTGGTTCACACAGTTTTTGTAAAACTGCATTTCCTGGTTCGTTAACCATCGATTTTGGTGAAATTTTGACAAGTGGTCCATAACATGTGGTTCTTCACTTTGAACGGTGGAGATTGGATTTGGAGGTCAGTAGCTTGAGATATACATTACTTAATATTGCTGATTTTGGAGTCTGTAAAATACATGAATAAGCTCTTGATAAGTTCAAGTAACTTCTAATGAAGCATGATTGGGTTATGTGGTAAGTCTCTATCAATTTGAATGTTCCTTTGGATTAGTCACATGTGGAGAATTGGTTTGGTGAAGGCATGGGTGTCAATATTAAACTGCATTGGTGCATAAGATCATATGCTTAAAATTGTTAAAGTGTTGCTGCTTATATTTTGTTTGAGCATGCTTGGGATGGTCTGTATGACTAGGGGATGAATGCACATGTGAGGTGCTATAAGGCCTAAAACATTATAGATGGCAATGCTTTTCACTAAGGGTACTCTAGAATGAGAGCAAATGAGAGCAATTGAGAGCAACCTGTGTGAAGTGTGCTTGAACCTGAACTAAAATCAATACTGCGCAAATACTGGTGTAGCACCTAGCGGTAAGGAGGGGTGCGCCAGGCAGAGTCTGTAGTTCAATGAATCCTAAGGCGCGTGGCGCGTGGCGGTAGGGGAAGTCCCGCCAGGCGATAGTTGTAGTGGCAGTGAAGACTAAGGCGCTTAGTGTCTGGCGATACGTGTCCCCCGCCAAGCAATTTTGCTACAGCATATTGGTGTTATGCTTGCTATGATGTGTGTGATCTACAAGGCTTATAGGATATCTTAAAGGTCGGCTTGCTGGTGTTCCTTGAGTTGAGCTCGGAACGTATCCCTTGAGTTGAGCTCGGGATAGGGGTTAGGCACGTGCTTGAGTTGAGCTCGGAATGGCATCCCTCGAATTGAGCTCGGGATGGCGGATGAACACGAGGAACCCTTGAGTTGAGCTCGGGTTGGTGAGTGTTGCCAGTGTGAGTGTGCTGGTTTTGGCCAGTACGGATGGGTCCAGATAGATTGCCTTCCTCAGTAGTTGACTGACGAGTTTGGTAGTCTTGGGACGTTACGAATTATATTCGTATATGGGAACTCCACCTAGCGTTACGGTGTATGATCCGTAGCATGGTTTTCCGCACGTGCTCTATTAGTTGTGGCTGATAGGTATGGCAGCAAGGCATCTTGAGGTACTCACTAGAGGACGTAGAACACGAATAACATGGTGTGGCCATGTGTGTTTGGGGATGATCGTGTACGCGGTTGTCAACACCCAATTTCGTCCGAGTGAATAAATTTATTTAAAAAAAAAGGTTTTTAGTTAATAAAAAATAAAAAAAATGTGAAACAAAATTTTCTTCAAATATTTTCAAACTTTAATTTTAGAAAAAAAAAGAAAAAAAAGAGAAAAAAAAAAAAAAAAAAGGAGGAAGAGCCCAATTTGTTATTAATTATCACACTCCTTTTCATGAGCCCAATAACTCAAATATTTTCTACCTTTGTTAGATAAATTAGTTATATAATAATAATCAGGGGCAATATCTCTTCAAATGGTAAGAATCAATATTACTAATTGGGATTGATTTTGTGCTCTGATTTGTTATTGATAATGATTAATTTTGTGCTCTGATTCCCATAATTTGCTGCTATCATAACTAATTCCTTCCTTATATTGTCCATTACAATGAAGGCTGAGATTGCATTGATATTGCAAGGTGTGAGTATAAATACGCACTCTGTCATGACCGAAAAAAGGATTCTCTACATTTCTCTAATTCTTTCCCATCACAACTCCCACACACACCTTCTCTTTTATCTCTCTTTTAAAAAAATATTGAAAGAGGTAGAAAAAAAAAGAGAAGAAAACATTCTCTACACTCTCTCTTTCTCTCATTACCACCCACATAGACACCTCTCATCTTTATCTCTATTGGAAAAACAAACAAACAAAAAAATATAAGAAAAGGAAGAAAAAAAAAAGAAAAGAAAAAAGGTGAGGAGATATTGAAATTGCTTTAAGGTACGTCACTCTCAATTCTTTCATCTTTTCATTTAGTTTTTTTTTTCAATTTTCATTCTTTTCTTTAATCATAAAAATATATTTTCCCCTTTCTTTATTGTCTGCTCGGCCGCTCGCGTTGCATGACATCTAATTTAGACTTTTGTTTTTTCTAAAAATATATACAGATGATCTAAAAATAAAATATAACTTTCTTTGTTTACTCTTTTATATCTATTTGGTTGCTCACGTCGCAATGACATCCACAACTACTCTAAAATAACTTTAAAAAATATTAAAAATTTATAAATGATTAAAAAAATAAAAAATAAAAGATTAAAAAAAAGAATTTATTTGAAGTGTCTATCTGGTCGCTCGCGTCGCGTGACACCAATTTTAAAATAATACTAAAATTTAAATAAAAATATTTTCAAAAATTATAAAACAAATTAAATCATTTTCAAATAATTTTCCAAATAGATTTTTCAAAAAGAACTACGTAACCCTGATTCTCCATTCACATGGAAATACATAGGAGCGAGGATTAATCCTCGTCGGGTCCAAAAAATCAAAAAAAATAGTTTTGTTTTTTTGTACATTCTTTTATTACTAATTTTGGGAAAAAATAAATATTTTGAAAATCACAAAACTTTTGCACATTTAATTAAAGGTACCGTCTTAGGACGGGCTTTGTGGGGTGCTAATACCTTTCCCACGTGTATCCGACTCCCGAATCTAAAATCTGGTTTTTTACAGACCTTGCTTTTTTTTTATGGTTTTCCATAGTTTCCTATAATAACTATGGTGGCGACTCCAAACTCTGTTTTTTTTTTTCAAATTTTAATTTTTGGTTCGTCGTCCCGTCGCGATTTCGGTTGCGACAAATGGCGACTCCACTGGGGACGCTAGATAGTCAAACCATTTATTTGGATGCGCAAAATTGATGTGGTTTTTCTTCATATTTTTTCTTTCTCATTTTTTTTGTATGTGTTTTTTTTTTATTTTTTTTTTTTTTAGAATAATTGCATGTGTATATTCTTTTTTATTTTTGTATTTGGAATAATTGTTAGGTGTGGGTTTAGGTATACATTGTGTTCTCCCTTCACACACACACACATTTTATTCATTACATGAGTGGGGCCCTATACCCGGGTGTGAGTTGCTTAGAATTAGAAGGAATTGTGTAGCAGTGTCACAGTGGATGTACTTCCCAAGTGGTCATTGTGAGAACCCCAACTAGAGTTTGTTTACTTCATTGGTACTCCCACTTCTTGTTGTTTACCAACTATCGTGGGAAATGCCATGAAGTGGGCCATAGCTCTAGTGACCTTGATATTTAGTTATTAGGGAACTATCCTTGTGAGCACATATACTTTCCCTTAGAACTTTAAGCATCAAACCCATGTTAAACAAAGACACTAAAGGGAGACTATTTGCGTCCTTTACCCTCACCTTTCCTTGTATATAATAATAAATGCATCACAATCACACCATTATTAGTCATAAACATACATTTCATTAGCATATCATGTGAATAAGTGGTGTCCTATGAGGCACAACAAACATGCATTGCATTCCATTTTGTGGTCATTCATGATACGTTATCCAAAGATTCAAACACATAGCATGCATCAGCATAAATTTAAAAAAAAAAAAGTTTACACTACAATAAATTCAAATTGTTTCTCAATTCTCTTATCACCAAATTCTTGGAATCTTTCTTATGAAAAATGATGAAAAATAATAAAACATTCTTTAGTCAAATCAGTGGATTGAATAAAGAAATAAAATTTTATTTGTTATCATGTCTTTTGAAGCATCATATAGTCTTGCATACATGAAATTGCTCAAATCTATCTTCCTTTCCATCTCTCTTCCACCATAAACCTTGTTTTCTTTTTCATGGAGAATTATCATAAAGGGGACACATCCTAAAAAGAATTACCATAAATTCTCTGAACACACAGAAAAACAAAAGGAAGAAAATTTTGCTACACTAACAACTTTGAAGGATAGTCTAGGCAAAAAATAAGACAAAAAAAAGTGAAAAAAAAGAACAAAACAAGGGATATCCTGTTACATGAACTAAATTATTTTCCTCTGAATTAATTTTTTTTTTAGAAAAACAATCATGATTTGAAATGATGTGTGGCCATGTTTCTTTAAAAAAAAAAAAAAAAAAAACAAAAGTGATTATCCTTTGCTATCCAATTTGAGTCTTCCAAAAAATTTCTTTCAAATTACCCTAAACAAGGATCACCCTCCCACTGAGGGTTGACATAATATTTGCATTTGTTTCATCTGACTAGTAGTTCACTAATACAAAAATATCAAAAAATAAAGAAATATTACAGGTCATATCAAGAAAGATACAAAAAAAGGTGAACAAAACGAAGTCAAACAAATTTTGAATGAAACATTATTCAAAGATCCTTGTTTGAAACAACCCTCACATCACTTGTTTGGGCCTTTACTATCATTCACTTTCATACCCCTAGCCTTGGCCACGATACAAGCCTAATAAAGTCCACAGAGATCAGAGATTGGTTGTTATCTTTCGAAGGTTTTAATTTAGAAGAAAAAATTGATTTGCTAACAGGTTTGTTCTATATAAAAAAAAGATTGAAAAAGTGTGTTCAGAGATTTTCTTTTAAACACTGGGGCAGTTTATGTTTGGTTGACAAGTTTTCAAAGCTCCAAAATCAATACAGGCAATCAAGCAATCTGGTTAAAATTGGGTTGTCCCCTTTCAATTCATTCTTCATGAAATTCCATTTTTGCTCATACGGTATCGTCTGCTCTAAGCCTAAACCTTGACCAACCTTAACATAGTCCATCTTTATCAATCACAAACCCAAACTGGGGCAGTCACTTTGTTTGTGATTCATATATTCCCATCATTCATTTTGAATTGGGACATTTATTTACATTGAATTTTGTGATCACATCAGAGGCAACTTGTGAAGACGCCGTCATTTTTTAATCTCCTCGTTTGGGAAAAGTCAAACACGCTTTTGCACCCTAAGACCATCCTAGGCTCTCACACCAGGGGCAATTTTTATTTTTTTTTTAAATTCCCATCATTTTCTTCATACCATCCATAACTGGGAAAGCCCAAACACATTTTGTGTCCCGAGACCAATTCAAATTGGGGCAACTCCCTAATTAATCTTCATCATCTCATCCAAACCTTTTCAAGCCCTTGGCTATTTCATGTATGTCATTCAAATAGTGTTTCAAAGAAATGATTAAAAAAGTGTTTTTTAGTAAATTGATTAGACCAAGAAAATGATTTAGAAAAGTAAAAAAAAAATCAAAGTAGAATGACTCCATGAATTAGGAATAACAATGAAATGAGAATCAATTCGAATATTGTTTTCAAAGAAATGCAAAAGAAAAATTCATACATCATACCAAGTCATGCATACATGAGTAATTCATCTTTTTGAATAAAGCAAATTTCACCCATGCATCCATGCATCCATGCGTCCATGCATGCACCATCGTCTAAGTTTAAAAAAAAATTATAGCATGTCATACATCATCAATGATTCATAACGTGTGCATATGCATAACTCCTCCAACATTTCTTAGATTTATGAAAAAAGAAAAATGAAAGATACAAAAAGAGTCTTCTCAATCTGTTTCATCATACCATACAATATACACACATTCACATCATGTCATCCATCATACTCCACAAAATCATTGAAAATCATTTAAAAAAAAAGTCAGAAACGAAATTTTTTGTTTAAGTCTCAAAAACGTTAGGCATTCACTTGGTGTTTGTCGACAGTTCAAAAGCAAAATTCAGGTTCTCCTTTTATATATATCAACACCCTCTGTGAGGTAATGGTCATCGATCTCTTCACATCAAGACCCTCTGCGAGGCAATGGTTATTGATTTCTTATGTCACATCGAGGCCCTCTGCGAGGCAATGGTCATCGATCTCTTTACATCAAGACCTTCTGTGAGGCAATGGTCATTGATTTCTTTCCTTTCGATATAGACCCTCTCCTCGGGATTGGTCTAATATGTTTTTCAAAAAGTCAGAAAAGAAGATAATAAAACAAAGTGATTTGTCAGCTCGTGATCTTCTACATGGTCACTGAATCTGAATCTTTGGAATAGACCCTCTCCACGAGATTGGTCTAATTTGGTTTTTTCAAAAAGCAAGAGCGCTCGATCAGTGAGCTATTACGCACTCTTTCAAGGGTGGCTGCTTCTAGGCAAACCTCCTGGTTGTCTCTGCACCCCTACCTCCTTTATCACTGAGCGGTCATTTAGGGGCCTTAGCTGGTGATCCGAGCTGTTTCCCTCTCGACGATGAAGCTTATCCCCCATTAAAAAAAAAACAAAAAGACTTAGTGTGTCAAATTGGGACCCTCTACTTGGTAATGGTCACTTAGTTTTTTTCTTTCAGATACATACCATATCCTCTGGAATGGTCAAATTTGTCTTCAAATTTGTTTTTTTTATTTTTTTTTAACCCGAACGAAATTAGTGTTTTTATCTTTACTTATCTTTTATTACGATAATATGAAAAAGTCAAATTTTCATATTATCTAGTTTAAAGAGGGGCAGTTGTCAACACCTAATTTCGTCCGGGTAAATAAATTTATTTTAAAAAAAATAAAAAACTAAAACTAAAAAATAAAAGGTTTTTAGTTAATAAAAAATAAAAAAAAATGTGAAACAAAATTTCCTTCAAATATTTTCAAACTTTAATTTTAGAAAAAAAAAGAAAAAAAAAGAGAAAAAAAAAGAAAAAAGCAGGAAGAGCCCAATTTGTTATTAATTATCACACTCCTTTTCATGAGCCCAATAACTCAAATATTTTCTACCTTTGTTAGATAAATTAGTTATATAATAATAATTAGAGGCAATATCTCTTCAAATGGTAAGAATCAATATTACTAATTGAGATTAATTTTGTGCTCTGATTTGTTACCGATAATGATTGATTTTGTGCTCTGATTTACTATGATTTGATTCCCATAATTTGTTGCTATCATAACTAATTCCTTCCTTATATTGTTCATTACAATTAAGGCTGAGATTGCATTCATATTGCAAGATGTGAGTATAAATACGCACTCTGTCATGACCGCAAAAAAGGATTCTCTACATTTCTCTAATTCTTTCCCATCACCACTCCCACACACACCTTGTCTTTTATCTCTCTTTTAAAAAAAAATATTGAAGGAGGTAGAAAAAAAAAGAGAAGAAAACATTCTCTACACTCTCTCTTTCTCTCATTACCACCCACATAGACACCTCTCATCTTTATCTCTATTGGAAAAACAAACAAACAAA
>Ga0214545_1010554_pt1 | contig 13326 bp, 11 predicted proteins | sample CNSS4metaG_FD_160064 | JGI IMG/M metagenome (GOLD analysis project Ga0214545, IMG submission 160064) | Root nodule microbial communities from cowpea collected in UCLA plant growth center, Los Angeles, California, USA - CNSS4 | ecosystem: Host-associated > Plants > Roots > Nodule | place: USA... | reverse complement strand
TTTTTTTTTTTTTTATGTTCATAGTCACTCTTAGCTAACTCTTTCAATATTGTTTGAACTTGTAGGTAATCTTGGCTAATCCCTTCAATACTCCTTCAATAAGTTACTATTGGCTCAACCAATTATTCTTTAAATAAGTCAATTTTGGCTAAAATAAGTATTATTTTCACAAGCCACTTTTGGATTACACAAGTATTCCTTCAGAAGTCACTTCCTCCTTAAATAAGTATTATTTCAAAAGTCCTTTTTGAATTAAACATGTATTACTTCACAAACCACTTTTTGCTTAACTAAATGTTCTTGGAGAACCAATCACTCCTGACTCATAACTTAGTATTCTTTGCCAAGTAATCACCCTTGTCTAAGATAAGTAGCTTGAATGGGTAATGGTCAATGATTACATGATTGCTCACTACAAAGGTTGATTATCTGTTGAGATATATCTAGCTTGCGAAATGAACACAAATAATGTTCTCTATTATGTTTTGGGGTGGTGAAAAATATTTCATTATTGTTTTGACAATATACGCTTCTCTCTTTATTTTTTTCTTCTTAAGCTGATTTCTATGGGCTTTAAAGAAAGTATTTCTCAGGAAACTATTTTTAGTTGTTAAGTAGGTTCAACTATTTTGAATACCTTCCTTTCTCATGAAGAGCTTAATATTGATGAATTCATTTAATGCAATAATGAATACTTTTTTCTTCTTTACATAACATCCCAAAAGCTAGATGTACTTATCTTCTTCTTTGGCAATGCGAATTTCTTTGACTTTTCTAAATTTCATTATTGTACAAAGTAGATAAATCTTTAAGAGTTGATAATACTTCATTTAAGGAATTGTTGAGGACAATAAACTTTTAGCTCTTAATCTAAGAGATCTTCATATGTGATTTGTCTTTTTGTTTAATGAATCTTAGATAGAGGAAAGTAATATACATGCATTGTAACATAAAATAAATATTTATATGTTTTTATGTAGTATGACATTAACTAACTTCTATGTGTATTTTATTTGAGCACATTAGTGCCATGTTAGACATAAAATAAGATTATATAGTGTTGTGTCCTCTATTAAATGAAACATTTATGTCTTATGTAAGAACCAAAAGGTATAAAACACAAAGGACTACATGAATGGGATAATGGAAAAAGAAAATATATAAAAGTTAAGGAGTAGACGAGTGTGTTGGTGGTGGTAGACATTGGGTGCAAATATACATAGCAGATTGTATTTGTAGTTGCACCGTGTAGACAATTATGTTATTCAAATTTTAAAAAAAATGTGTAAGTTGTACAAGTTATACGCTAGGTGTGTTTTACACAAGGCAGACAATGTGTGTAAAAACACATAGTAGATGATAGTGCATGTACACTAATTGCACAATAGTATCATCTGATGAACTAGTTAAGGTAGTAGAAGAGCAACATGAGAAGGACTTGGTTAGATACTGAAAAGGAAAATGAACTTGTTGTAAGAGCTAAAAAAGGATCATGAGCTTAAGGACCAAAAAACTAATCTTATCAGTTGAGGTCGCCTGGTATAGGTTTAGTGTGAAAAAGGATCATGTCTTACAATTGTTGTTATATGGAGCTTATGGTACCATAGGAGATTGATCGAGGTATATGGGGGGGTTATGTTCTCAGTGACAAGTGTAGGATCTAATAACCACTAAATTCAATACTAAAAAATATTTCAAAAGTAGATCATGATATTATGGACGAAGTGTGTGTGTGTGTGTGTGTGAATCATGAGAAATTTGTATGTTTACTTTTGCCATGCTTGTGCTTTATTTTTATTAGCTTACCCTTGTGTTTATTTGTGTTTCTTGTTACTACAACGATTGCGAGCTTCTTAAAGAAACAAATTTATGTATACAAAGTTATTCTATACACTAGGGTTTTGGTACTAGACAATAAGACCATCAAACAGTACCTACGCCATATGTTTTCATCCACTCGTTTGTATAATATGTGTTTTAAAATTTTTAGTTTTTTTCTTTCACACAATTAGACGATATAATCAGTGAATGGGACGCGTACCTTAATATTATATTATAGGATGTTACATCTTACATGATCTTTAGTTCATTTAAAAATATCATTTTCAATACAAAGTATGATCATGTTTATACTTAACTATTTTTAACATTTAATAACTATTTTTTCTATAACATGATGTTTCCATTGCAAGAAGAAAGGTCCACACTAAAACAGTCACATCATGAGCTCTAAAAGAAGGCTATAAACCTTGACAATTTGTTTGGATCCAATAGATCGTTTAATACTATTAAATCATCTACATATATTAAAGTAACTCTATGATACACATATTTTGTACATACATTTCTAGCTTTATTGTACAATGACTACCATTTCCATATGCTTTACTTTCTATTTTTACATAATTTTCTATCAATAGTAATAAATTGAATTCATTGTACATATTTACTTTAATTTTGTATGTTAAGGTCATTCATAAGATATTTTATACTCATATTTATAGATTCTTATCCAGCGTTTGCACTTTCCATTTGTTTTATTTAAAGTTTTGTTATTTCATTATCGATCATTAGTAATAAAATGGGTTCATTAGCAATAAATTTTTTGATTTCGTAAATTTAGTTCATTTGACCTTGTTAAGATATCATTAATATCTTATCTCTATCTTATTTTCAATTTTTATTGTTATTATTCTTCATATGTATTTTAGGCTTAGCCCATATTTTCTTTATTATAAATACAGCCCCTATGTGTATCTTTTGTTAGCACAAGCAAGCTTGGTGAAGATTGGTGAAGATTCGTTCAAAGATCATGTTTCTATTATATTAAATATGGAAATAATGTTTAGAATATAGTGGTTACATGTTGTACCATATTTGTAGGCTATATGACATAGGTTAGATATCTTGTTAGTCTTTGTGTGTCCTTTTTAATATTTTAAAATGAGCTTTTACAAGTTAAAAGACTTGTTGTATATAGTTTCTGGTATGGATGTATTTAATCAGTTGAATTGTTTGTGTTTTTGAAATCAAAGACACATGTGCAATTTTGAGTGTTTTAGTGTGAAAACTTGTTATTCATCATTGGAAAACTCTCTCTCTCTCTCTCTCTCTCTAAATCACACAACTACACAGTGAAGATTGAAGATCTTGGTTAATCTTGGAGGCATTTTGGCTTTGTTGGAGCTTGAAGAACTCGTGTATGGTTGACAAGGGAGAGTCACCATCAAGTATTTTAATTCTTGTGTCCTTGGTCTGATTCTAGGTTTGTAAGTGTGATTCTTACGTGGTTGTGGTTACGATTTTTGTGAGTCAAAACTCTTGGTATTTTGTATTGTTCAAAAGTGTAATCTTGGTTTGCGATTTGTAAAACTTTTGATAATAGTAGAAATCATGCTCAGGTTGTCCTGGTAAACTGGATCTAGCTTTGTGATTGAGTGAACTAGTATAAAACCAACTATCCAATTCTCTTTCCCTCATCTTGCACACTTTAAAATTTCAAGAAAACCCAGCAAATCATTCTTCGTTGTGTTTGAATATGTTTCTGAGTAAATAGATAGTGTAATATTGTAAGATATACCATTTGGAACGAATCTTATGAGTGAAAGTATGTTGTTTGAGTGAAATTCGTGAAATCTGCACAAAATTTTAACCGATTGTTTTGAAATTTTAATCAACGGATCCATAGGTGTATGAACAGATTAAGTTGTTATTTTTATTTTTGACCGGTTTAAAGTGTATTGTCCTATAGTTTTTGCATTCGAATTTTGTGGTTTATTTGATTCAATCAAAAGGGGTTTTAAGCTTTCGAAAAACTTCTAAATAGCTAATTCAACCCCCCTTCTTGGCTTAAACCACAATTTATTACTAACATTATTTACACAAAGGAGATTAATTCCAAACCTAGTTATACTATGTTTAATATGGTATCTAGAGCCTAAGGGTTTTTAAGGAACATTTTTGTTGCCTTTGTCACTAGATCCACTATCAACACCGTCGTCCGCCGTCGTCACCTCGTCAGAGATGCGCTTTCCACCGGATACCACACAGTTGTGATCGTCTCGGTCAAGCGACCACCGTGCCGTAAAAAATGCACTCATCAGAGCTATCACGCGCTCCCACGTGCTTTCGCCTACCAAGATCTGTGCTTAGTTCTTTCCTTAGAGCACTTTGGAATTTTAGGGTTTCTCTCTCTCTCTCTTCCTCCATGGCGTCTTTTGCTACTTCTTTCGCTTCTATCTCAAATATGTCTGATTCATCATCCTTTACTAACAATGTCAATGTGCACTTACCCATTGATAAGTTAGATGGCAAGAATTATGCAACTTGGGTGGTCGACGTTAAGCTTTGGCTTGAGAGTCAAGCGTATGTTGATCATCTTACTCTAAAAGTGATTAATAATGCTCTTGGTGATTTTCCTCATTAGGAGAGATTAGATGCCAACTTATGCATGGTTTTAAAGAATACCATTCAATCTCCTTTGAAACCAATCCTTCGTGCTTACGACACATGTTATGAAGTATGGGAAGAAGCAAAATTATTGTACACAAATGACATTCAACATCTATATGATGTTTGTCACAAGAACCCTATGGCAGATTATTTGGGTAAGATGAATGCTCTTTTTTCATGAACTCAATGAAGTGAGGAAGGAAGCTAGAGTAAACTAGCAAGGAGGATACTCTAGAGTGAGCTTAAAGGAGAGAAGATGTGAACATATTTTGGCAGCAATTCTCTACTAAAATTCAAGCTGAAAAATACATGTCCCAAGCCTTCTATCTATAAGCTAAAATGAACCAAATGATCTCCAAAAGGATGAGGGAAAAGGAGTATATAAAAGTTGAATTTTGGAGCCAAAAGGGAGTATGTGGGAGGTGTCACTTCCCACCTAAGCAAGTCACACTCTCCTTGCCAATATCTTTGGTCTGAAAATGGTGGCAGAGATGTTGTTTCAACTGAGAGATGCCATGGTTGTTACTCCCTGTAAGAACGATATCATCAACATATACTATCAAGTAAACACATCCAACACCGAGTCATACCAAATTGTTGAACAACATTGCTAAACTTTCCAAACCAGGCCCTAAGAGATTTTTTAGGCCATATAGGAATTTGCAAAAACGACATACCATCCCAGAAGACTCCCCCTAAGCAATCAACCCAAGATGTTTCTCCATATAGATTTCTTCTATCAAATCACCATTGAGGAAAGAACTTTTAACATCTAGTTGATAAATAGGAAATTGTTGAAGAGCAGCCACGACGATAAATAAATGAACAGAAGCCATTTTTGCCACTGGAGAAAAGGTATCTCCATAATCCAACCTAAAAGTTTGAGTATAACCTTTGGTCACAAGACAAGCTTTGAGGCGATTAATAGTACCATCAAGTCCAACTTTGATAGAAAACACCCACCTACAACCAAACAGATTTCCCAGACGGTAATAGGACCAGTTCCCAAGTTCCACTATTATGAAGAGCATTTAGTTCATCTATCATGGCCTGACGCCAACTAGGATGCGCTAAAGCTTCACGGAAAATTTTTGTAATGGTCACAAAAGAAAAAGAGGAAAGACATGTATAAAAAGATAAAGACAATCGATGATAACTCAAAGCAATATAATGGGGAGAGGGATTACGGGTAAAATGCATATCTTTTCGAAGGGCAATGGGAAGGTCAAACACAAGTGTCAAAGCTAGAAGAGACAGAGTAGTTGGAACTTGAGTGGAGTCACATGGTGATGGTTGTGATCGGTTGCGGTGACTATAAACCTGAAGGGGTGATGGAGAAGCTGACTGTGGAGCAAGAACCAATGGTGGAGGAGACATAGTAAGAGGGTCACAAACAATAGAATCATTAAAGGTACTGGGAGTTTTGACAAGATTGGATAGAGACAGAGGTGAAGATTGACTCTTAAAATAAAGGGAGAAGTCATCAAAGGTTACATCTGCAGACACAAAATAACGGTTAAGAAAAGGAGAAAAATATTTGTATCCTTTTTGTGATCTTGTAAACCCTAAGAAAACACACTCATGGGATCTAGGGAAAAGCTTGTCAAGACCAACACTAAAATTATGAACAAAAAATGTCGACCCGAATACTCTTAGAGGTAAGCAATGAAGAGGTTCATGAGGGAATACAATGGAATGAGGTATGTTATTCTTTAAAACCGAAGAAAACATGCGATTAATGAGATAATAGGCAGTAAGAATAACATCACCTAAAAAATGTTCAGGAACCTCTCCATGAATTAAAAGAGTGTGAGTCGTTTCAATAAGATGTTTATTTTTACGTTCAGCTACACCATTTTGTTGAGGGGTATAAGCACAAGAAGTTTGATGTAGAAAACCGTGAGAAGCCATAAATTGTTTAAAAGAATAAGAAAGATACTAACGGCCATTATCACTGTGCAAAACTCTAATAGAAAAACCGAATTGAGTTTTAATTTCATTAAAAAAAGATTGAAAGGTATGAAATAATTTCGAACGATTTTTCAATAAAAATAACCAAGTACATCTGGAATAATCATCAATGAAAGTAAGAAAGTATTGAAAACCTAAAGTAGACTTAACACGACTAGGACCCCAAATGTCAGAGTGAACCAAGGCAAAAGGGGACGAAGCATCACATTTGACACTACGAGGAAAGGAAGTACGACTATGCTTGCCTAATTGACACGACTCACACACCAAACGAGACAACTTGGATAAGACAATGACAAGTTGCTTTAACTTGGCAAGGCTTGGATGACCTAACTAAGCATGAAGAAGAGAGGGAGACTTCGTAACTGCACCAACATGTGTAAAGGGACGGAGATGATAAAGACCATGAGACTCACATCCTATGCCAATCACCTGTTTCAAACTTCGGTTCTATAAACACACTGAATTGTTGGTAAAAGAAACAACACAATCAAGAGAACAAGTTAGTTGATTGATGGACAACAAGTGAAAAGAAGACCTAGGGACATAAAGAACATTATAAATGGTTAAAGAAGGAAAAAGTTTAATAATGCCAATACCATGACATGAGACTCTAGAACCATCAACCAGTGTAACAGAGGGTAAAGGATTAGGAGAGGATAAAGAAAGAGATCAAAGATTTCTTACTAGTAATATGATGAATGGCTCCTGAATCAAAAACCCAAAGACCAGGAGAAGAAGATCGAGTTAGACCAACAAAAGATGTACTTGTGTGAGTGACATATGCAATGGAACTAGAAGACTCTTGATCCTTATACCATTTGAGAAATTTGTTGAACATAGCAGGTGTACCGGATGAAACAGAAGAACGAGGAACCCTAGTAAATCGAGGAAGACGACCATGTAATGCATAACACTTGTCAATCTTGTGACCTGGCTTGCCACAATCTTCATACTCATGTAATGCATTACACTTGTCAATCTTGTAACCGAGCTTGCCACAATGTTTACACTTAGGACGCCATTTTCTATGTTTACAAGGGTGAGTCTGGTCATCATGGTGAAATGCCAACATAGAAGAATAATCAACAGAAGTACGTGTATCAATGTTGGGTTGTTCTAGTATGGGTAAAAGAGTAGAGCAAGTCGAAGTCAAGGTGGGGATAACCGGGGAACCCAAAATTTGATCATGAATATGTTAATATTTATCAGTAAGTCCGTGTAATGCTCCCAACATGAAGAACTTTGAGTAGTTTTCAATCTTCGTGGCAGGGTCAGGGGAAGGAGGCAATAACTAATTGAACACATGAAAAAGAGTATGAATTTTGCCCATATAATCAGTCATATAGGCTTGATGTTTAGAGGAAATAAGATTTGCAAATTTAGAATAGACACCATAGACACGTTGAGTATCATTTGTGTATAATAACTTGGCATGCTCCCAGATTTGAGCAAATGTTTCGTAAGAACAAAAAAAGGTTGCTTTAATGAAGGATCAAAAGTACCTCTTGAAAACCACAAATAATTGAGCATCAATGGTTTCCCAATGGTCATCCTAAACAAGAGTGAGAGTATATGCTTTTGGGGCAAGATGATCAAGATACCTCTGACTCTAAAGCTATAATCAGACGTTTGATGACAGTATGGCATAATTAGGGCTAGTTAACTTGTTAATAGATAACTGTAAATTAACATAGTTATTGTAGATGGACGAGTCAGACACACCAGAAGAGATTTTAGAACTGGAAGAGGCAGCGGAAGACGCCATGGAAGAAGAGAAGAGATAGGAAAAAAACCCAAAAACACCAAAGAGGTCTTATTGAATCAATAAGACCAGATCCAGAAAGAGTAGGACGAGATGATTCCGACATAGGTGATTATTGCCAGAGATATTGGGCTACGCGCATCGGTGAAATGGGAGGAGGCGCGGCTTCGAACGACGCACGAGGGATGTAACATCCCGACTGGATATTACAGATTTAAATATTAAAATAGAGAAATATAATTAAACTACATTTATTGAAATATTGTTTCCCCAAACCACGAGAAATTTTAAAACTTTTATTACCTCAACAATAATCCAAAAATCCATGATAATAAATACTATTATAATTGTCCAAAAGTCTAGTAATATCCATGTTTACGATTTATTTGAAATCATAAAAACAATATAAAACTCTGAGAAAATCCTTCTCCCAAGTCTAGCCTCGCTCCGGCTCTACGCTCTACCAGAACGACCTGCAACGTCATCTGCTCCCGTGTACCGCATACACGATCATCACCAAACACAAGCAGATAGGGTGAGCTAAAGGAATATAAACATATAAAACAATTTATATTACAAAACACACACATTAAAGGAACTCCTATGGTCTCATCACACATGGCCACCACCGTGTAATCCATGTTCTACGTCTTTGGTAGATAATCTCAAGCTATCGTTGCTATCTAACCTACAAGCCACCACTTATAGAACACATGCGGGAACACTCACTATTCTGAGCCACAACTCAAAGAATGCTCGTACTACCCTTCATCCTGAGCCATAACTCCAAGAATACACCAGCATCTGACCCTTGAGATATCGCCAAAGCCTCGTAGACCATGCACCTCCAAAGCAACCAAAACCCAATGTCTGCTTCATCAAAAATCGCCTAGCGCTCCACACGAGTCGCCAGGCGCAAATGGCTTCCAGACCGCCTGGCAGGGAACACGTGCCGCCAGGTGCCAAACACCTCTAATGCTACCATTTCTATGAGTATCACCTGGCGGGACAACCCTTATCGCCAAGCGCTACACGCTTCAATTCTCTACTGGTTTTGTAGCTATCGTCTGGCGGTAAAACACCACCGCGTGGCGCTACACTAGTACTTGCGCAGTACTGGTTTTTAAGCACCCAGAACAAAGTAAAATCAATCCATTCACATTTCATATATATATTCCCCCTTTAAATCCATGCTAGCATTCCATTCTAACTTATGAATAAAGCATGCTCAAACAAATATAAGCAGCAACACTCTAACAATTTAAGCACATGATCCTATGCACCAATGCAAATTAATATTGACACATATGCATTCACCAATAATCAATTCTCCACATGTGACTAACCCAAAGGAACATTCAAATTGTTAGAGACTTACCACATAACCCAATCATGCTTCATTAGAATTTACTTGAAGTTATCAAGAGCTTAATCATGTATTTCAAAGACTCCAAAATCAGCAATATTGGGTAACGTATATCTCTAGCTACTGTCCTCTAAAACAAATCTCCACCGTTCAAAGTGAAGAACTACATGTTATGAACCACCTGTTAAAATTTCATCTAAATCGGACGGTTAACGATTCAGGAAATGCAATTTTACGAAAACTGCACAAACCAGAAAAATTGTGGCGCCTAGCGCCTATAAATAAGGAAGGTGGCGCTTGGTGGGACTAAACTACCACCCGGTGGTTCCTGTTGCGCGAAAAGTACGAGAAAAAGAATTTTTCGTGAACAGAACACCACGTACCTCTTGTGTGGCGCTTGGCGACCAATTGGGTGCCGTCAGGCGGTTTCTGCTGTTCCAGGAACCCAAAAACTTCCTTAGCACTTGCGAACCTTATCAAATCCCCTACAATACTTCTTCCACTCGATTTACGATCCAATAGGCTTCATTCACGTGTTTATATTCACTATTCCTTCATAAGACTTCTTCATATACGAAATTCCACTAACCTTACCACTTAATTTAGTGGGACTAAGAAATCCCCAATTCATCAACCCAAAAATTTATATTCTTGTAATTTTCACCCAATCGAACCTTCAATTTTAAATACTTCAGCAAATTCGGGCTTCCAATAATTTCTAAATATTTGGCACTATCTTTTCCCCCGAACAGAATCAACCCAGAAACCCCAAAACACTAAAATCGAGCCAAATTGACTCGCGTCGCCTAGCGGGTAATCATCACCGCCAGGAAGTTCATCAAAAACCTAGAAACTGGGTTGGCGCACATATGTCGTCTGGCTGTCAGGCTCGTACCTACTAGGCGGTTCCTCATCTGGAACCTAGAAAATAAGCAAAATTGTTTGTGTCGCTTGGCGGCTCATTCAAAGCTGCTAGGAGATTTCTGGAATTTTCCAGAATTTGAGATATTTGGTAACCAGAAACAATGCACACTCATTTCATACATCAATTGTTAACCAATTACAAATAAGTTACGAGTTCAACACCCCTAACATGGATTCCTTGCTTTGAAATTGATTACTCGCGTTTTGCCTTGGTTCCACAATGATTTTCTCCCTTGCCTCCACTCAACCACACGTAGCAGCCTTCCCTTTCTCTCAATTAGCATCATGTATGCTTTGTTAATCCACCCCTCACAGCCCTCACAAAAACTAGTCAAGAAAACTCTCTCACTTTCCCTTAATGGTCTCTTTAAACATGGCATAATGGTGGTTAATGCTGGAAAACGAATTTCCATCATTAAGAGGTGTAATTGCCTTTCAAAAGCCATTACTTCATGAGTTTTCCAGCCCCTCTTAGCTTCTAGGATTTTCTTGCCCTTTCACATTCATGCCAAAAGAAATTTTAGCGAAAAAAAGGTTTAGTGTGGATTCACCAAGGTTCAAACCCATAACCATGCCAATGTCAAACCAATACCCAACCCTTTAGCTAATTCATGTTTCATGATAATTTCTATAAATATAGGATTAAATTATCACTCATTATAATCAAGCATATTATTAAAAATAATAATAAAATAAATAGTATATAATGGCATACATGGGACTTGAACCCAAGTCCTTTCACACAATTAAGTACTCTCAACCATTTGACCTAGTACTTTTTCACATCATTAACCTTAACATTAAATACCAAAAAGGCTTCCACTAACCACATTTATTAATTATTTATTTATTTAATTAATTAAATTTCACGGGTCTTACAACGGAGCGTCGCTGCTTTGATGGCGACGATTCTAGCAACGTTGAGGTCGCCTGGTCGGGGCGATCAGAACCGTGTGGTCACCGGTCAAAACTTGACAACTCTTGCAATCCATAACTCAATTAGACAACAAATTTCACAAAACAAAACTAAAACTCTTTTTTGTATTTTTATATAATCTTTTTCAAACATATGGTGTGTAACAATATATGATAAAGGAATCACTAGGATTGGGTTTCATGATCCAGTTCAAAGCATAAACACCAAACAATATTCTTCTAATTCCTAGTCTAGCATTCACACCATATGTAACAAGCATAATCTCTTAGCGACAAGTCTAAACTTGAATAATTAAAACCTAAATGTCTTAGCAATTTTTATTATAAGTTCGCATTAATGATTAAATTTCTAATGTTATGAATGACCGATGATGTACTCTATATCTAGATGCACAATCAATTAATTGTCTACTCTAGTCTAGGTAGTAATATCGTGTCCAATAATTAGAAGCCCACAAATATGCAATCAATAATTATCATGTAGTTAAAACAAGAATAGAACACAAGAGTGATGGAAAATAATTATATTGAATAGTTAAATTCACAAATAGTTAAGAATACATTACACCCAACCCCCATGAATAAGGGAGTTAGCTACTCCTTAACATTCTAAATACTAGAATAATGATGAAGATGAATACCTCCAGCCTTATGAATGCGCCTCTACCTTCTTTTCCTCTCTCCCCCAAAGTGGGGTTTTTCCCCAAAAGGGGTTTCTTTTCTGCCTGAACGATTGTTGATTTTGACATCTGCCAAGCCCTTATTTTCAGATTTTTCATGGCTTGAAATTTGTACTTAAATAACCAACTTTAATGATAATTACTTTTGTTGAGAATTGAATTATCAATTTTTGTTGATAATGTTCTTAAATCTTTGAGATCTTCATTTGAGTAATAATCTTGAAAATTTTCTTTAATCTTCAAAGATTTTCAATTTTATGAAATAAAACCTAAAATATCTAAACAGATAATAATGAAATAACAACAAAAGATAAAAAAAAAACAAAAAATAAAACATGATAATGCAAATTATCAAAATACCCCACACTTTAAACTTTTTCATGTCCACATGAATGCTTAAAACTATAAAGTAAGAAAAACTCAAGTCAACCCATCAGAATATCAAGAACAAATGACTAGTCAATCAATCCTAATAATGCAACATAAGAGAATTTCACTTGTAGCTTTAAAACATAAGATAGAATGACATGATTATTTTTAATCACTTCAATCCTAAAAGTAGTATAAGAGATATTAACAAGACTATCGAAACAAAAAGCTCACAAAAATTAGTTTTTCACTCCGCACACAAGAGTTTATTAATGATCACTCATAATCAACATGTTATAAAACCACTTCATCAACTTTTTCCCATCATCCAATTTGCACAATACTCACATTTGGTTAGATCAAAATGTCTCTCAAAGGTTGTAATGAGGCTTAATTAGAAGAAATATTATTTTTCAGGAATTCAAAAACACCAATAAGCCAAAAAGAACAACTAAATGTAAATAATTCATGGTATTAGGGTATTTTCTACAAAATTTTCCCTAAAATATTCATAAACTTCTAATAACACAACCCTTTTTTATCACATGGAATTTGTGTCCTTTCTCTTCTTTCTCTTTTCTATTTCCTAGGGTAAGGATTTTACAAAAGCCTACCCCAAACTTATTCAATCTTATACCATAGTAGGGTGTTTATGTAACATCCCTAGAGAATATTACTTAAAAAATAAATATTAAAATAAATAATTGCATTAAATAGCTATCTCGATAAAAATCCCGACGCGGGAAAATTTCAATTATTTAAGATAGCGCGCCAAAACTCATAACTAAATTCATAACTGATTACAAGTTACCAAAATTTGTATTTAAACATAAATTACAATTTATCAAAGCCCTAGCACTACT
>Ga0214545_1010553_pt1 | contig 13326 bp, 8 predicted proteins | sample CNSS4metaG_FD_160064 | JGI IMG/M metagenome (GOLD analysis project Ga0214545, IMG submission 160064) | Root nodule microbial communities from cowpea collected in UCLA plant growth center, Los Angeles, California, USA - CNSS4 | ecosystem: Host-associated > Plants > Roots > Nodule | place: USA... | reverse complement strand
TGAAAACTTAAAGACCAAAAGAAGGTCAACTAGGTGTTAAACACATTGCACCTAGATATCACGGTGACCTAAAACATAAATGGCAAACACACAAATCACACAAAACCTGGACATTGAAAGCATAAAAACATAAAACATAAAGATTGAAAACATAAACTAGACGAAAAACCTAAGTGAAGATACAAGTGGCCTTTGGAACCCCTTGAATTTCACATTACACGTTTAAAAACTATTACAATTAAATGCTAAGGATGGGATTGCTCTAAAGCATTTTCCCACCTAAGCCAAAGGAAAGGGCAAAGAAACAGCAAACTAAAAAAAACACCCAAAAGTTGTGATACTAAACAGAAATAATGACAAAAAGTAAAACTAGGCTAATCTATGTCTCTCTCAAGCTCTCGGCCAGCCTTCCCTCAAGTGTTTGCACTACTTTGAAGTCCCAGCTCACTCCTTTTTCCTCTCGGCAGTTGAGTCCCCAAAAGATTTTGCACCACTCCACTACTCTCGTAAGAGACTTCACCTACAAGGTTGCAAAAAACAGTGAGATGGGAGAATCTAAAACAGAACAAGCGAAGTCAAGCTGCTGTGTGAGAGTAAAAAGAATCAAGAAAAGAAGAAAAGCTCAAATATGAAAAAAAAATTTGGACAACATCAAGTGAAAGATGTAATAGACAAACTCAAAGGATGGCCAATAAAGACAATCAAGAAAAACGCAAAGCAACAAAGGATGACACTCAATAGAGAACCTAAGGAATGTGTATAGAACAAGATTTCCAAAAACTAAAATCAAAAAGACACAAAACAAGTTGAATCAAGAGCATATGCAAATGACATTGAAAAAGAAAGTAGCAAAATATGTGATGTTGTAGCACGATTTTTACTCAAAGCACTTTATCAAAATTTCACTTGGCAAACCAGAATTACTTTTCATGTAATTTGTTTTTGGCATCATATTTCGTTTTCTTTTCACTGATTTCTTTCTCTTTTTCGTGTCAGCTCGCAAAGAACTTAAGCAACAACACACAACATTATCAATTGCCAATACCAAATCAGTGATCAAGTGCACATGATAGAGTTCAAATAATTCAACTCAAAAAAAGAAAAAAAATGATGAAAAACACACAAGACAATAAGACTCGGATAGTGCAGAACCAGGACCATAAATCAGTTATCAACCAAGCCAGCTTTATGCAAACAAGGAAAACACCATGCTCAAAGAACAATTTAGCAGAACAGATACAAACTGACGCTGACTGAAGACAATTAATATGGCCAAAATGAGCACTGCATCAAAGCAACAAGTAAGGATACCAGACAGACAATTGGATTCAGAACATGCATTAAACTGCACACAAACATGGAAAATCTACCAAGTAAAGCCTCAGACAATGCATCATAAAATCACTAATCAGCACTGCAATGAAACAAGGTGCTGATGCACAACACAAAAATGCAATTGATGCAAGTACAAAGAGGTTGATTCATAGACCAGTTATGGCCAAAGAAACATATGGAGCACGGACATAAATGGTTCTGTCACAGAACAAATGAACACAACAAACAAATTCAATTTTTATTTCAACTAAAAGCACAACTCAGAATGTTGCAGGTTCAGTTATATCACACGGATTCTTCAATTCAGAGTTCAACACAATGATATAACACTAGTTGGACACAAATAATGTGACAGTTTAAAAGAGCATCAACAAGAATCAATACTTGAAAGGAATCTGAAAGCAAATGGTGGCAACTCAAGCAAATAGACACAGATTACAGTTCTGAATTTAGATTCAATTAGCCATAAAGCTAATAGATGCATGTGTATAAATATGAACTAATGCACATAAGATGCATCATAATGGATAACAAAATCAAAACATAGTAAAATTGCAATAGGATTAAGCCAATTTCAATGATGAATAAGAAACATTGAAATAAGACTCCAGCAGAAAATGAACTATAACAATGAAATAGCAATTGGAAGCAATTAGCATATACTCTGAAAATATTTTGAAACTGCATCAAAGGCAACTAACTGGCCAAGCACAAAAATAACACAGATTTAGCCTTTGCTTTCACGTGACCAAGCCTGTAGTTCCACACATAGATGTTGATATGAATCAGATTATCGTGATGGAATGTGCTTGAGGTGTGTCGGTCACAGCAATCCTTGGCCACCAGAATCAAAGTGCATGACAAACACAGAAATTCAAAATCATAGAGAGCAATTTTGGAAGCAAAACAGTGAATGGAACAACAAGCACGAATTAACTGAAACAACTATAATCATGAACTGCAGAACATTGCTAATGAACTGGTAGCAATATGTGAACTCGACAAACAGAGGAAACTAAGCATGTGATAGATAAAACATGAACTGAAATAGACAAAACAGTGAAAAATACTCAAATTAGGCAACACTATTATGGAATTAGCGACATATAAAACGAACTAAACAAAACCTAAGACAAAAACACGAGATTATAAAATACAAAGCTAGGTAATCAAAACTGAAATGAAAACCTAACTATGACATACATTGAACGGCAGAATCAGAGAGCTAGACATGATATCATCAGTATTGATTCAGGAAATTAGAATAAGACAGTGAATCAATTTTAACACAAAATTCACCACGGCACAGATTCAAACAGAGAGGCAAACTCAAAAACGCAAGCAATCATGAACAAAACGGATTCAAACATATGAAGAAGAAAACAATAGAGATAAGGCTTGGATACTTATCTTTGAAGACCTCCGGGAATCGAGTGGCTCTGAATACAACTTGATAAGGCTCCTCCATCGCGGTACTCATTGGAAAAACTCTCCAATCGGCGTTCCACCGAGGGAAATGCAGCGGAACTGTTCGGGTATGGTATTTAAACTCGAATCTCACTAGTTTGGTAAACCCTAATGAGGTTAAAACCTAATCTAGGGTTTAGGGTTTGAGCATAGACGAAAGTGGGAGTGTCCTCAACCAATCTGTTTAACATTCATCTAAGCTAAATCTATTACAAAGAGTGGTTCACCTTTTATAGGAGAAAGGAAACCAGAAAAGAATGAAAGGAAAGAAGAACGGTCGTCTAACAACATCATAACGACATGGGAAGAGATGCTATTTAGGTTTAGGAATGCAAACTAAACCCTAACGGGTATTATGGTGAGGAAAACGTGGCTGCTAACACAGCACTGTGAAACTGGCAGAAAAAAATGTGAAGCAAGGGCAAGAAACCGTAGCAGAGGTTGGGTTTCGACAATGAAGAGAAATGTGAAGTGAGGCCACGCGTGAAAGAAGGAAAATTAGAATTCTCACTCTGAAGCTTTACTTTGAGGCCCACATTGCAACTTGAAGTGTTGGTTGGCACGCTGATGCGGAGATGAAAATTAGTGCATCCGCATAAGACTTGAACGATAAAGAAAATGGGCTGCTGATAAAAGCAAGGATCTCGGCCCATGTTGGAATTAAATGATATTGGGCTGCGAAGCTGATGCCGAAATCCATTAAAATGTTTCCTTGGGTGGTAACTTGGAAAAAGGGACTGCATTTAACAAAACAAGCTCAATTAAAACAACATTTATTTAATAAAAAAATTTATTTAATAAAAGAAATTTATTTAATAAAAGAAATAAAGAAAATAAAAGAATATCAAAAGGAATGGGCCTAGGCATTGGCCCAATATTATAAGCCTTATTGGGGTTACATCATCTGGAATCTACTATGATCGGATATAAGCCTTATTATCGTGGCTTATCTTCTTCATCAAATGGGTGGATACAAAGTCAAGAGCTTTAATAACTTAGAAAAGACTTGGAAATAGTTAACCAAGAAAGATATGAGCTTCGAATCAAAATTGTAAATATTGAGAAGTTGTTTCAGGAAGAATGCAATGATTCGGCAATGAATGAATAGTATCAATCGTCAATCCATGCCACCAAGTTTTGAGGAAACTCAAGATGAGGATGAAACACAATCACCTAGTCTTTATCAAGGTAATTTTGTTACATTATTCTGCATATATTTTTAAATTTCAATCTCTAATACTTTTTTAATGTTTTCTCATAAGTAGATAATAATTGGGTTCAAAGAATATGTTGAAGGTGTTTTGAGAGAGGCTATAATCGGAAAATAAAAAACTTTACTTATATGTTATATAACAACTAATATTTTGTATGTTCTTGCAACTCCAATATTATTCAGGGACTATTTGTGTTTTATGTTGTGGCAAACACTAGAAATATAAAATTGAAAAATGGTTTTATGTTTTAGTATTATGTTATGGTAAATTTAGGTATCTATTTGTTCAAGGCTAAATCAAAGACATCATGTATTTCTCCATGATGAAATTTTTACTTGTTGTACTTTAGGCTTTACTTTGTAATAAATGTTATGTTTGTATTTTGGTAAACGATATTTTGAATGTCTCTTGGTTGTGTAGAGTTGTACTTGATTGTTTTAGATTTTTTATAAAATTGATTCTAAATAGTAGATTGTTTAATTTTGATATAATAGTTGAATATGAAACATCAAACATGTTTAGTAATTAATGAAATGTAATGGAGTAATAAATGGTTTGGTATCAAAGAGCATGGAAACAATTATCATTATTTAGAGACCAATATAATGATCATTTTTTAATCTTTATATATTTGGTCACTAAATTGGTTTCTATATAATATGGTCATTAAATTGGTTTCTATATAAATTGGTTTTTATAAAATATGGTCACTAAATTCGTTTCTACAAAATATGGTCACTAAATTGATTTCTATAAAATATGGTCATTAAATTGGTTTCTATATAAAATGGTCACTAAATTGGTTTTTATATATTTGGTGGTTAAATTGTTTTTTGTACATTTGGTCACTAAATTTGTTTTAACATAATTGGTTACTAAATTGATTTCAACATAATTGGTTACTAAATTGGTTTCAACATCATTTGTTACTAAATTGATTTCAACATAATTGGTTACTAAATTGATTTCAACATAATTGGTCACCAAATTGGTTTCAACATAATTGGTCACTAAATTGGTTTCTAAATTAGAAACTAAATTGGTAGCTAAAATTAGCTACCTATGATTTAGTTACTTATGATTATTAGACTCTAAATTAGGGATGGCAAATAAATTTGTTTCCGTGGGTATTGTCCGAACTCGTCCCCGCTTTGATGGGCATGGGAATGTACATATCCGTCTTGTCCCCGTCCCCATACATGCCATAATACATGTTCCCGCCATATCTCTGTCCCCGTTTAAATTATTAAAATATTCACAATTAATTAAGTAACTTTATATATATATATATATATATATATATATATATATATATATATATTACTGCCCACTTTCTATTTTTTATTTCTTCTAATTGTTTGGTTTTTTATGAAATTCATTCGCATCTTCAATATATTTTTCATCTTATCATAACTTTTATAAATAAGTACGTCCAAATGATGTATGTAAATTAAATATTTATGATGTCTCACATTTAAATATTTCCATTCTTTTTTAACATTTTTATTCATTGTATATTTTCCTTTCGCATGATAATGTTTAACACTCTCAATTTAAGTGTTTAATAGCATAAACATTTCATTTATTAGGTAATATAAAAAAATTATCTTTCTTTACTCTACTATTATTAATGTTTGTTTCATTTGAAGAACTTTTGTTTTGTTAAAACAATATTTGTTATTTCTCAACTATTAACTATGTTGATATTTGAAAACATTTCTTAGATCTCTAAGGTATTTTTCATCTTATCATATCCTTTAAGGGTTAAATATGTTTTTGGTCTCTTAACTTTCAGTGAATTTTGGAATTAGTCCATTTCGAAACTTTGAACCAATTTAGTCCTTCATCTTTCGAAATACATGGATTTAGTCCTTTTGATCAAAGTTTGTTAGGTTTATTTGATGTTTCGTACGCATTTTAGGATTGTATTTGAGTTGTTTATACTGTTTAACACATTTTTGCTTTAATGTTAAGTCAAATACTATTATGAAACGCATTTGAAATGTCAAATAAACTTAACAAAATTTTATTAAAATGACTAAATTCACGTATTTCAAGAGATGAAGGACTAAATTGGTCCAAAGTTTCGAAATGGACTAATTATGAAAGTTAAGGGACCAAAAACATATTTAACCTTATCCTTAATATACATTTGTTTTCCTTTGTGCAATTTTGTTCAATAGTTTCTCAAATTGTTTTTAAGACACACATTTGATATTTTTTTAATATTTTTATTTGTTGTTTATTTTTATCACGTAGAACACTATTTTGATATATTTTATATAATTTTTATCAATCATATTGTAATTTTGTCACTTTAATTGTATAAATAAAATTTATTTACTATAATATAAAACTTTAGTGTAATTTGTCATGAATTTTTTTTATCACCATCCAACATATATTGAAGTTCAAAAGATAGAAGATCTATGTTAAAATTTTATTATTATTAGTTTAATATTTGTTCTTTATGTAATTTTAATCTAGTGATGTATTATAACTTTTATTAGTGTATAAAAAGATATTCATTAGAATTTAAAAAATTGCAGTAAACAGACATTTAAATTATTTTAATTTAAATATTTGTTTTCCTTTTATATTTTTTAAAAATATTTTTAAATATAAATTTTATCAACTTGTTTGCAAATTTCATAAATGTTTTTATTCTCATGAAATTTTATTTGGTATTCTAATATGAAATGTATACAATTATAATTTCTTTCTAAATATTTGATATCGGAAAAACAACCTTTCTCTTAATATTAAATATTTGATAATATTATATTTTCTTTACCGTAAATTTTTATTATTTTATAAAACTTAATTAATTCATATTCAAATAGTAAGAATACGGGTACGAGAATATACCCATTACTCGGTGGGAATGGGACAAAAGTTTGATACCCGTTGGATTTAGGTACGAGGATGGGGATGAATTTTTTTCGTAGAGATGGGTATGGGATCGTGAAACCCATCTTTGTCCCGTTGTCATCCCTATTCTAAATTGGTCACTAATTGAATTATTGGCAAATTTTATCATTTTAGTGACCAAAAAAATAGTTTCTAAAACCAACTTTTCTTGTAGTATTTGTTTTGATATTTTATGATATAATTAAATATGATAATTATTTAAAAATACAAAATAAAATATCTAAAGATATATTTTCCCCAAATTATCATTTACCATAAATATTATGAATTATCATAGCCCTTTTCTTGGAAAAAGATAGAGAAAATCCCAAGGTCCATTTTTGGTTGCCCGTTCCATCTTTTTCGCTTAACCAAACTACAGTTTTTCAAGCTTTTCTTGCCTTCTTCATGCAATGCTTAACTTGGATTTTTGTGATTTTGATAATTTTCTATTCTTGGATTTATCTTTAAGGTGTCATGAAACTTTATTAGTGTAGAGCCAGCTGTCAACAGCTGTCATTCTGTTATGTTTAGTTAGTATATAGCTGTCAATCTGTTGATGATCTGTTAGTATTGTTGTGTATAAATACATGTTATTGTAAAAATCAAATATAATCTACTCAATGTTCAGTTTTCTCTGCTAAGAGCATTTCTCCTTTTCTGTTCTTACTCCTTTCTATCATGGTATCAAGAGCCCGAAATCTCCATTAATGGAGTCGTCGCATCCTACTTTCTCAACCTCTTCCATTCCTTCTTTTCATCCTATCTCTGAGAAGCTGAGTGAGTCCAACTTTCTTTTATGGCGGCAGCAAGTTCAACCAGTGATCAAAGTGCACAAACTGCAGAGGTTTGTTGTGAATCCTGTTATTCCCATACAGTTTCTTACTGAAGATGATCGTGCAGAAGGCAATGAGAATCTAGCGTACTCTACTTGGGAACAACAAGACCAAGTCCTTCTATCGTGGCTTCAATCAACGCTTTCTTCTTCAATTTTGTCTCGATTGATCGGTTGTGAACATTCGTATGAAGTTTGGGACCAACTTCATGACTATTTTCAAAAACAGACACGTGCGAAAGCCAGACAATTACGAACAAAGCTTCGCACCACGACGCTTGAGCAAAAATCAATGTCTGAGTTCCTTCTTCGCATTAAGTGTCTGGTTGATGCTCTTAGCACTTCGCATTAACCACTGCCTATAACCGCGGAGGTGGTGGTTTTACTCGTGGCACTCGTGGTCGTGGAGGCAATGACAGAGGAAGAGGTAGTTATGCAAACTTCCAGTGCCAAGTTTGCTTGAAATTTGGCCATATTGTAGTTGTGTGTCATTATCGATTTGATTCTGATTATCAACTTAACTCAACATTAAGCCTTCAAGAGCTTGTGTTCTGTAATTCTTCCAGCACGTCAGATGTTCGACAAAATGCGTCACAGACCAAAAATGTTGTTCCAAGTGCAATGATCCTTAACTCTGAAAATCAAGATCTGAACCTTACTACATGGATCCCTGACTCTGGTGCTTCGTTTCATGTGACTAGAGAGTCTCAAAATATTCAATAACTCCAGTCCTTCGAAGGTCCAAACCAGATCTACATAGGCAATGGCCAAGGGCTCCCTGTTCAGTCGTCAGGTTCCACAAATATTTGTTCACCTTTAAATCGCAACTTTCCTTTAGCTCTTAATAAATTGTTGCTTGTTCCGTCTGTTACCAAGAATTTAATTAATGTCAGTCAGTTTTGCAAAGACAAACATGTCTTCTTTGAATTTCATCATAATCGTTGTGTTGTTAAATCACATGCCACAAATGAGATCTTGCTTCATGGCTCTTTGGGTCCTGATGGTCTCTATGTCTTTCCACAGTTACAGACTTCTCAATCTGCTGCTCAACCATCCTTGTCTGTCTTTTCTATGTCTCCGAGCACTACTACTAATAAAAGTGTTGATCCAAGGTTTTCTATTCAAAATTCCAAGCCATCTGAGTGTGTTGCTCCTACTTCTCAAACTTTGTGGCACCTTAGATTAGGTCATCCCAATTCAAATGTACTTAAAAAAATTTTGACTCATTGTAATATTCCCATATCAAATAAAAATTTGTTTGAGTTTTGTGCAGCTTGTTGTGTTGGAAAATCACATCGTTTACCCTCTTCCTCATCCCAACCTATTTATTTTGTTCCGCTTGAACTTGTCTATAGTGATTTATGGGGTCCTTCCAATGTTGTGTCAACAAATGGTTTCTCTTATTACATAAGCTTTGTTGATGCTTTCTCTAAGTTCACTTGGATTTATTTTCTGAAAAATAAGTCTAAAACCTTCACTGTTTTTCAGTAGTTTAAGGCCATGGTTGAACTGCAGTTTAATACCAAATTAAAGAGCATTCAAACAGATTGGGGGGTGAATTGAGACCTTTGTCTTCGTACTGTAAAAATCATGGTATTGTTCATAGGCTTATTTGTCCTCATACACATCATCAAAATGGTGTTGTTGAGAGGAAACATAGACATATTGTTGAGTTGGGAATGACTCTTCTTCATCAAGCCTCTCTTCCAATCAAGTTTAGGGACTTTGCCTTTCAAACCTCTGTTTACTTAATCAACTGGTTGCCCACATCCTCCTTACAGTTTCAAGTTCCATACATTGTCCTGTTTCACAAGTCTCCTGATTATGCCTTCTTGAGAAACTTTGGTTGCTCTTGTTATCCCTTTCTATGTCCCTATAACAAACACAAGTTGGAATTCAGGTCTCATGAATGTATATTTTTAGGCTATTCTTCTTCTCATAAGAGTTATAAGTGTTTGTCACCTAGTGGTCGTTTATATGTTTCCAAGGATGTTGCCTTTAATGAGTTGAAGTATCCTTTTCATGACTTATTTCCCACCACTAGTAATAAATATGTTGTTTCTCCCATTGTGGATACTTTGCCCAGTGCCAATATTCCAATTGTTTCATCTTTTCCTTCTACTCCAGGTGTAACCAGTCAGTTTTCTCCACCCACCAATACTACTTCTGATGTTATTCCTCATGAGCCCATTGTTATTGCTCCTGTTTCTGGTCAGTCTCCAGGTTCTATAGTCATTCTTCTCCTCCTCATTCCTCTCCACAAAATATACATCCTATGCAGACCAAGTCTAAGCTGGAGTTTTTAAACCCAAAGTTCACCCTTCTCTTCTGTTAACAACCTATGAACCCAATGTGTGAAACAGGCCCTTGCTGATCCTGAGTGGTTTGCTGTTATGAAACAAGAGTTTCAAGCTCTTATTGATAATAATACTTGGGACTTAGTTACTCTTCCGAATGATAGACAACCAGTGGGTTGTAAGTGGGTTTTTCGCATAAAAGAAAATGTTGATGGTTCTGTGAACAGGTACAAAGCCCGCTTAGTGGCTAAAGGATTCCATCAAGTTGTGGGTTGTGATTTTACTGAGACATTCTCTCTTGTCATAAAACATGTTACCATTCGATTGATTCTTACTCTTGTTGTTACTAACAATTGGGATTTGTTTCAGCTCGATGTTAATAATGCATTCCTAAATGGTTCTCTTCAAGAAACTATATATATGCAACAGCCACCAGGATTTGACAGTGGTGATAAATCTCTGGTTTGCAAACTTAATAAAGCCATATATGGTCTTAAGCAAGCCCCGAGGCAGTGGTTTCAACGTCTAAAACAGATTCTGCTACAGCTTGGTTTTGTTGATAGCAAGTGTGATCCTTCTTTGTTCATTTATAGAGATAACAACAATACTGTGTATGTTTTAATATATGTGGACGACATCATAATTACTGGCAGTTGTGTTTCTCTGGTTCAACACTTTATATCTCAACTTCATTCTAACTTTTCTCGTAAACAATTGGGTAAATTGGATTACTTTCTTGGTATAGAGGTTAAGTCTCTTCTTGATGGCTCTCTTGTTCTGACTCAAAGCAAGTATATTAGAGATCTCTTACAAAAGACTAAAATGGTTGAAGCCCAACCTGTTTCATCACCCATGACAGTGCATTGCAAACTCAGTAAACATGGGACAGACTATTTTCATGACCCTTCTCTTTACAGGTCAGTTGTTGGTGCCCTTCAGTATGTTACTGTAACTCGTCCCGAGTTAAGCTATGCTGTTAATAAAGTGTGCCAGTTTATGGCTACTCCATTGGATTCACATTGGGTTGCTGTAAAGCGTATTTTGCGATACTTAAAAGGCTTTGTCAGTCATGGCTTACATATTCAAGCAGCTCCTTCCTCCAAACCGTTTCTCATCAAAGCTCTATGTGATTCGGATTGGGCCTCTGATCTTGATGATCGACGTTCTACGTCAGGGGCTGCAATCTATTTTGGACCCAATCTTGTCTCTTGGTGGTCGAAGAAACAAACTGTTGTTGCTAGGTCCTCCACTAAAGCAGAATATCGCTCTTTAGCAAGCGCTGCAACTGAAATTACCTGGATCCACACTCTTCTTGCTAAATTAGTTGTTTCCTCCGCTATGCCAGCCTTATATTGTGATAATCAGAGTGCGGTTGCTGTCACTCACAATCCAGTTTTACACTCTCGCACCAAACACATGGAAATAGATGTTTTCTTTGTCAGGGAAAAAGTCTTAACTCAGCAGCTTCAGGTTTTTCATATACCTGCAACAGATTAGTGGGCTGATGCCTTAACTAAGCCTCTATCTCCTAGCCGTTTTCTGTTTTTACGTTCCAAACTCAATGTTGTTGATTCATTTTGTAACTCTCAACCCCATTGAGTTTGAGGGGGGCTATTAGTGTAGAGCCAACTGTCAACAACTGTCATTTTGTTATGTTTAGTTAGTATACAACTGTCAATCTGTTGATGATCTGTTAGTATTGTTGTGTATAAATACATGCTATTGTAAACGTCAAATATAATCTACTCAATGTTCAGTTTTCTCTGCTAAGAGCATTTCTCCTTTTTTGTTCTTACTCCTTTCTATTAAACTTTAATCAATTTATTTTCACACCTAAAAAATATTCAAAGAACATTTATGCAACTAGAAATTTATTTTTAACATGTTTTTGTATCTCATTCTCAATAAACTCAATTATAACAAATCCCAATTAAATCAATCTTTTAAGAACAAAATTAAGTTAAAAATCTAGAATTAAACATTAAATGATGGCATAAATATGAAATGGGTTAAGTGGGTCAACCCACATTCAACCCGACTCGAATCCGTTTAACTCGTGTGTTAAGTGAGTATAAATCGGTTCAACCCACTTTTGAAAAAAATGAAATCTTTTTAACCCAACCCGACTTGAAGCTGTGGTGATTCGGGTTGGCTCATGAGTTAGAACCCATTTTGACATCTCTAGTCACTAACATTTAGGAGTGTCAACGTGAGCCAACTCAACTCACACAGATTGGCTCACCACGGGTTGAACTAAAAAAGGATCAACTTAACCCAGTTCACTTTTATTTTGTAAGCCGAAAATTTTTCAACTCGATCCGATCCACCCGGGGTTGGTGGATTAGTGGGTTGACTCACTAACGATTTTTTGTTTTGCAATTTATTTTATATATTTATTGTATTATAATGAGAGTGAATTGACTCAATTTTATTTTTTATAATAGTTGAATAAAAGTATTCACTTAATTCTCGAAATATTATTATAAAGATAGTAGTTAAAGATTAAAGTATCAACGTATATAACTTCGCAAACAAATAATTCAAACATTCAAACTATTCAAATATTATAGAATAACATTCTAGTATTTAAAAATATGAAATTGTTAACCTATATAATTAGAAGTAGTAAATAATTATAACCAAAAAAATGTTAAAAAATCGTAAAAAATTGTTGGTGGGTTAAGTGGGTCAACCCACCTTCAACTCGGCTCAAACCCGTTTAACCCGTAGATTAAGTGAGTCAGACTTAGTTCAACCCACTTCCAAGTGACTCGAGTTGACTTACAGGTTGGAACCCATTTTGACATATCTACTAACATTTGCTACCAAAGTTTTGGCTACCAAAAGAATTAGTCTTTAAATTGGTCACTACTTAAGAAATTGGTCTCTAAACATATTTTTTGTCACAAAAATTAGTCATTATTTAAAAAATTTCTTGTAGTGTTTAAATATATAATGATACAATAATAATACACTATTTAAAAATTTATATTATTACTCACGTAAAAGTTCTATCATTATTAAATTTTATTTTTAATATATAATTAAAACAACCTTCAAAAGGTTATAATTTTCATCACCTTCAATTAAAATTAAGAAAAATTTGCAGCTTCTGTTAATTCAATTAATCAAACCTATTGTCGTTGTCATTTCATAGCCAATTGTTCTACATCACCAATATTTGACCAATTAAACTATCCATTTCGTCTTAAATTGGATAGTTCCGATTAGAGTCCCATAAATTGAATAGTCATCAAGATCTTTTATA
>Ga0214545_1010551_pt1 | contig 13328 bp, 4 predicted proteins | sample CNSS4metaG_FD_160064 | JGI IMG/M metagenome (GOLD analysis project Ga0214545, IMG submission 160064) | Root nodule microbial communities from cowpea collected in UCLA plant growth center, Los Angeles, California, USA - CNSS4 | ecosystem: Host-associated > Plants > Roots > Nodule | place: USA... | reverse complement strand
AAAAAAATAAAAAAAGATAAAAAAAAAAAATAGAATAAATATATATATATATATATATATATATATATATATATATATATATATATATATATATATATATATATATATATATATCACATTATTCATTATTGAGCTGTTTTAAGTTGTCTTAAAGGAAATCTTATCTCTTTTTCAATAATATATAGATTTGTTGAATTATCATTTATATAAGTTCATAACAAATGTTTAATTGTTTAAATAATATCATTTTCTCATAAAGTATAACTTATCAAATTATAATGATCTTAAAATTTACAAATCATCTTAATAAATTAGTAAGAAAATATCAAACTACTAATAAACAAGTGAAATAAAGAGAAAAAATAAATATGATAAATGCAATGATGAAGAATGAAATTATAAAAGTTGTAAAAGAAAGTAAAAGTTTGAGTTTTATGTATATACCTGGAGGTTGTGGTGGTAGTTGAAGTTGAAGAAGTTCCAACCCTGCAGAACACAGTGCCATGGAGGCCTCTGTGGGGAACGAATCCAAGTGGTTGGATCCATCTCCGGGTGACCCGACCCGAAACCCCTCCAACGTGTCGAGCTCCATTAGTTCGGTGGGTATGAAAGTGTTGCTACGAACTACTAATCCTGCTGTTTCAGAATTCAACTTAACTTCTTTTCCTTTATCAACGATGTCGTTTTGGTTGGGAATATTGTTGGGTGGTGCAGTAGTGGCAGTGACAACAACAGGGTATGAAGAAGAAGTGGGATTGGAGGTGGAGTGCTCTGACAGTGCAGGCTTTGCCGTCGGAGGGTGCTGTTCTATGAAGAAACTCTTTATGTGTTGGATGAAATTTAGGTCTTCTTCCACCTAATTGGTTAATCAACAAACACATGCATGCATTCAATTTTAGGTCATATTTTTTGTTGAACAAATAACAGTGCAATACATGAATCTTTGTCTGTTCATTACCTTGTCGGTTGTGCCCAGCTCAACCACGCCATCCAACACAGGAATGCACACCACTGTCTGCAGTTTGCATGGCACAAACTTTAACGTAGTACCAAATGTATTGCTATGTTTTAAATACTGTTACAAAATCATTGAGTTTTGGTTTTTTTCTTCCTTCAATTTCATTTGATTATGCATGCATGCATGCAAGCTTTTAGTTGACGTAACTCTACTTGTAGTCCGTATGTGAGGATATTAGGTTATTTCATGTCGAAATATATTTGTCAAATTAATTGCTTAATAGAGTTTATTGTGTGTGGTTTAATAAATAAATAACTGTCAAGAAACAAAGTCTTGCTATTGTTTTCGTTTTAGCTTCTTTGTTGCTGTCATTTTTTTTTTTGTGTGTGTGGAAGCTTTATATGCCAGACTGTGTACGCTGTGAATCATGGTCTTTCTCATGTAGTTGTTGACCTCTTTTGTTTTACTTTAATGAATTCCAGTTTACTAATAAAAAAATGTTTTTTTAAGAAAAAACATGTTTAACCTATGTCTACCAGAAATGAAGAAGGTGTTGGAAAAAATTTCACCTGAATATGAGCACTCTGGGCGTGGAAGATTTTGCCATCACCGAAAAGGAGAGAGAAGAAGATAGTTAGTAAGTGAAGCTTCTTATATGCATGGGAAATATTACATAACCATACATGGTACAGAAAACATACACGTTAACTTGAAAAGCAAAAACTTTAATATATAGTACTGAAAAATCAATCATTTATTTAGGAAAAAAATGACATATTTTTGTACATGTTTTGCAATGGCCGGGAATTGTGATCAAAAGTGATGATTGTGAGTACCTTGGCAAGAATAGCTCTGGAAAATGCTTTGCTCTCTACTTCGTTTGCACCAGTGAGCCATATATGCTGCCTCCTGGCATATGCTGTTCCGGGCAACCTTAATTATATTACATCATCATCAATCAGTTCTATGTCAAACAAATGTTTTACGTAACTTTTTATATACAAATTATATTTTTAAAAAACTTTTTATATATTTTCTTTGAAGTATCTGTTTATCCCAGAAAAAACAAAGAGCAGAAAGACAGACACTAGGGAGAAGGAAAAAAGCAACAGTATCTGAGACTCGGATATGAAGTGGAGTGAGAAGGAGCAATGATTTTTCCTTTTTGGTTGTAACTCTTGTCTCTTGCTACAAAACCATGGTAATTCGTTGAAAAGGTAAAAGTGGGGAAGCCATATATATATATATAGAAAAATTTTAACTTTGTAAGTAAAAGAAATGAACGAATGTTGTTTCGAAATGATACGTTATCACAATTGGTTGAATACTAAAGTTTTGCAGACAATTCTTCTCCTTTCGGTTTCAGTGGCAGGAACCGTATCTTTACTAAGGAAAGTGGTAGAGCCTCGAGCTGTGTTTTTGACCTTCGCTTTTTGAGAATTTCATATACTTTGGAAAAAAAGGAAAAAAAGTAATATATATTTTCTTCCAAAGATTGAACGCATAAACTATAGCAATTCCCTTTTTCAATTGGCTTTAACGAAAGCTAGGGCTAAACAACAGTTTCTGGTCTGCCTTTATAATTCACCATTGGTAACTTTATTTTCCGTGGAAAACAAAATAAAGGGAGAAGAAATAAAAATTTTGTTTGCTTTGAATGCTTCAAAATGCTTCAAACAATCATTGCAATTTTCTTTATGTATTAGCTTTAACTAAAGTTGAGTCTCCACCGACTTATATGAACTAAATCTTGACCGAGTTTTAAAAAATACCCAAAAAGTATTTAAAATTAAAAGAGTGATTTATAACATGGATACCGAGATATAATTTTGTGAGTAATAGGCAATCTTTTATAAAACGCATTAGAAGATATTTTATATAATGTTGGAGAAATGAAAGGCTTCAAAAACATTTATAAGAGTAATGTTTGACTCGGAATTTGAAGGAAATTGGAGGGTGATTTGTTCCATTATAGAAGATAAAATTAACATCAAGCAATTAGGTATATAATTGAGTTTGAAGGAAGAAGATGAAATTAGGATTAAAAAGTAATTATGTTAGTAATTTATTCAAAAATGAAGAAGAAAAGTGTTCCATAAATCACGCCTGATCTACATTAAGAAAGATACATAATTTAATATAATATTAACTGATCATTCTGAAAAGAGATAATTTCTATCTAATACATAGTTGAATTACTTGAGAGTCTTTAAAACGAGTGGAGAAGAAGATTTCCACTAGTAAAATAAACCACATTTTTTTTTCTTAAAATAAACACAACAAAAATCATTTCACTAAAAAAATTGAGGATTTTATATCGTACTAGAAAAATGATGAAGCAATCTTGAACGGTAAAATTTGATATCGTGAAAAGAAGGTAGACTGAAAAATCATCTCATTCCCAAAAGTAGAAACTCAAATCTCTAACAATTACAACCTTTTTGGACTTTATCGATAGAGCATTATACGATCAAATGGGAAGAGAGAGAAAGAAAGAAAAAAGAGTGTTTGATCTCAAAAGTGAAACCTAACTATAGCAAGTTTGTTTGTTTTGTTTATACTAGACTTTAGATCCATCTACCACCAATCACGCTCTCGTAAAAATAACAGAAAAAGTTAAAGATGAAGAACGTGTTGAACACAGTGAGACAAAAGTTGAAGGGATCGATAAAGAAGTTTTGAAAGATTAAAGAACTTGACTTACCCGACACCAGGATGAAAAGAGAAAGAGACACACAAGAGATAGAACCATTCTGATTCCGTTAGATCCTCAGGAGACAAAGCAGCACACGGTCTTCGTGTTTGCGAATTCGCTTCTCCAGCAGACAAAGATTCATATAACTCTCGAAGTTGCTCGCTTCTTTGCAGAGAAGCTTCCTCAGTGCTAACTTCCATTGCTTGAACCGTCTTCCTCGTCTTAATTGCTCCGTTGTAATATCCATCACCCCACGTCAAAATCCTATCAAAATATCCTCCAATTCAACCTCTTTAATCATCATCATCATCAATTAACAACACACATACAAAAGCATTTTTTTTTTTTCTGGATCTGCTTTGTGGCACGAAAATCCATTATTCTAATACAGATCAATCAAAACTTAAATCGGAAAAAGGGTTAGTGTAACTATGATTTGAAGAAGAAAAAGTAGGTACCCTTGTTGGGGACAGAGTTGCCAGAAGAGGGTGTAAGTCCATTGAACTGATTGCACTGCAGCCCTTAACATGCTTTGAAGCCTGCTATTTGGCGGTGCAGCCATTGTTACCACTCCCTCGATTCTTTATCTTCCTATACCAATCTCAAATGAAAGAAAATTTTGCTACCGGGTTTCCAAAATAAGGGAATACGCGCGATGATGATGGATCATTGGACTTTGTCGTTATTCATGACTGCAAAATCGAACATGTTTACACCAGCAACAGCAACAGCAACAACATAAGACGAAAGCGAACTAAGTTAAAGACAAGGTTAAAACCATGTAATTACACTTTGGTATATATGACTTGCTTTCTTCTGTGTGCATTAAGAAGAAGAAAAGAGGATTTTAGAAGAGTATGACTTTGAGGTGAGAATATATATAATATAAAGAGTAAGTTATCGGTGTGATTTTTTTATCTTAATCATGTCCCTAAAATAGGTCTCCAGTCTCTAGACATTGTTCAATTACATAGGTATATTAATATATTAAATTCTAACAATTTAAAATATTATAAACAGTGTAATTACTCTTTTTTTATAACGAATTAATTTTATTTACCGAGAGTGGTCAAATATCTTTTCCAATCATTGAAATCTGACGAGTTAGTACTTTTTTCTACTAAGTTTCACAATTTAAAAGATTAAATATTACATAAAATTAAATTGATTTTATGTAAAACAAAATGTAAAAGTCAATTACTATATATATCATCCAAATATATAATAATGGCCGGAGTTAGTTATTGTTCTTCTCAAACACATTTAATAACCATATTTCCAATTTTTTGTTATATACATATAACAAGTGTTTTTCTGTATTAACCATCCTCTTGCAATAAAATATGTATTTGGAAAGTGTTTGTTAAATAAAAAAAGAATTGTGAGAGAAATTTAAGAGAAGAAAGATGATAGAGTGATTTTGGTAGAAGTGAGGAATAAGTTAGTTCTAAGGTTCTAAGGAGGTAAATGGGTAAATGAAGGAGTGAATATATATTGTGTATAAGGCTCCATAGCTTTCTGGTCATATATGTTGACTGGTTGCTCTACCAGACAGTTCTGATCCTTGTTTTTATGGGATTATGTATGTACGTGCCAATTTCTAACCTATTTTTTTCTAGATAAACTTAGGTCTCATTGTGTTTATCATTCTAAAAAGTTTAGTTGTTTAGTATAAATTTGTGTTTGTTAGGTGCAAAAGTATTTTACTTTTCACTCAAAATTATAGTCAGAATAATTTTTAAAGAGTCACTACGACAAAAATTTAAAACATAATTATTTATAATAATAAAAATATGTTTAGAAATTAATTTTCTAATTATAAACCAATTCATATATAAATTTTTTTAGTAGTCAAAATTTAAGTACCTGACCAATTTAAAGATAATTTATAATATAAATTACTTTAGTTATAAATTTAGATATTAATTATAATTTTTTTAAATTTTTTTAATTTTAATAACTTTTAATTTATAAACTGGTATAAATCGATTAATTATCTTTTATTATTAATCGAATGATTTTTATGAGTATAAGAAAAGATAAGAACTTATAATTAAAGGAGAATGTGTATCGATGTTTAAGTTATTTATTCATAATTATTTCCCGAGCAAAATATTTTGATACGGTTGTTTGTAATGATAATATAGTAATGATATAATATATCAACTTTATGATATGTTTAAGTAGAAGTGTAAAAAATGCTTCTAGTTATGTTAGAAGTACATATATTATATTCAATTATTGATATTTCAATGAAAATAACGGTACTTTATCAATAACGTCATGATTGCATATCATGTATTGTGTATAGTTTAAACCAAGTTCATGTATAAATATTTATTTTTCAAAATAAAAAAATTTATACATGTTCAATTATTGATTACTCGAATGAAAATAACCATAATTTATCCGTAACATAATGATGACATATCATGTGTTGCGAATATTTTAAATTAAGTTCATGCATATCTTTACTAAAACATTTTATTTACATAAATTAATCTATTAAAAGGTAAAATTATTTCAAATTCGTTGATAATGTTTTTTAATTATAGTGTCAAGGCGGGTTTATATAAACCTTTTCCTAATGATTAAAAATAGACTTAATTTCAGTGATATATAGCTGATTGACAGGTTATTATTTTGACATGTCTCACATATAAATAATTTTATTATTTATTATTTTTAAAAATTTTAAATTTTATAATTTTATATTTTAATTTTATAATCGTTATATCATCTTATTGTTATATTACATTGTCATATCATTATATTGTTATATTATTATATCGTTATATATATGTCTCGTCTTATCGTTATATTGTGTTATGGTTATATTATCACATCATTATATCGTTCTATTGTTATGTCATTATATTGTCATACTTTTATATCATCATATCATTATATTGTCATATCTTTATATTATCATATCGTTATATTGTTATATTGTTATATCATCATATCCTTATATCATTATATCGTAATATTGTCATACTATCACATTATATCATTATATTTTCATATTATCATATCGTTATATTGTCTTATCGTATTATATTATCATTGTTGTATCGTCGTATTGTCATATTCATAAAATTTTAAATTTTAATACTTTTTAAAATTTTAATATTATAAAATCATAAATTATAATTATATAATTTATAAAATTTTAAACGATAATTGAACCGAGTGATACGGTCATATAATAACAATGTCATTCAATTAACAATTACATCACTAAATTAAAAAAAAAATTAACAACGAAAATTCAATTACAAATATTAAATTTATTAAGTATTTAGTAAAATATAAAGATTTATTAGAGACTCGAAATATGTATATATTAATTATTTCATTTGAATATGAACTATACATCGTATGATATATTTAAACTGAATCTGCTGCACCGATAAAAATATTTAAATTAAATACACTCTGCTACACCGATAAAAAAAATTAAAATTAAATATACTCCGTGAATGAGAAACAAGATAATTAGTTAGGTGGCAGCAACTTTACTAGGTATTGTATTGGGTTCCTGGATAAGAAATACATTGCATGTTAATTCTTTGCATTTTCTTATATTTCACATCAAATATTAAATCATTAATTTTTAATCGGTCATTCCAATGTATATATATATATATATATATATATATATATATATATAAAACTTTTTTATACATGTTTTTACTTTAAAACTATGCATCTATATTTATAAAATTAATCAAATATTTATTTTACGATCCTAAACATTTTAATTAATTTTAGTTTGGTTGAAATATGAAATTGGATCTAATACAGGAGATACTTATTAGTTTTATTGATTTGAGCTTTTCTTTTTTTAATTAAAACACTTGGCATTTATATAATTGCTAAAATTTAAATATTTTAAAATATATTAAAAAATTATAAATAATTTGTTTGGAGTTTTTTGTTTTACTACTCTCCCACTTTGTTCAATTTGACGATTTTCTTTTAGGATTTTATTCTCTTTCTCCTTTCTTTTCAGAATGGAGATAATCCTGTACGGGTGGATTGAAGGGAAAAGAAAGACAACATTAAAAAAAAAATTAATAAGTGATGTTATGAAAAAAGAAAATAGAAATTAGACAAATGTAATAAAAATGAAATGAAAGAAAAAGCAAATTTAATTTAATTGAAATTTCTATTCTTCTAGCAGCCGACAGAGTGAATGTGTAAATCTATTATTGTTTTTGTGGACCACCGTGCATCTTCTATTATGAGGTATGAATCATGATGTACTTATTGTTCTCTTTTTTTTTTTATATATAAACATTCATATTCAATGTTAAATACTTATTTTCAAAACTACTTTTTTATTTTATCTTTTATTTTTTATTTTATCTTTTACTATAAACAATGACATATTTATCGCTTTATTTATTTAAAAGATATAAATATTACATCAATTAAACTAAAATCAATTTATAAGACGAAATTGTACCTATATATTATAAATTAATTTATTTTTAATTAACGTGGAATTTTCAACTATACCTTAATATATATATTTATAGGATTTACATAAGAAGTATCTATATTTTGTTTTTTTATTATTAATTAAGGATGTATTTAACTTTTAACTAGAAGCTCGGTAACCCTTATACTCATCACGTTGAATTTAATTTGATACACTACCAATATAAGCACGTTCATGTAATTAAAATATTAAATTTCTTTTTTACTATTAAAAATATTATAGGCAAAACTTTAATTAATTTTTAATTAGAATCCATTTGTCAGTCTTTTTGGCAATGGAAGAGAAGAACATTATGACTCATCTTAACAAATTATAAGAAACTATAAAAGCAAAAGAAAAGATGTTTTAGTCTTTGGTTGAATCTCTTTTTGAAGTGCCCTTTTCCCCATCCCATTGCGTCAGTTTCCTATCATTATTTTCTCATCTTTTTGACCATTATATTGCGAAGCCTCTATTGTGCTTTTCAGGATGAGTGCAGTGTTTTAATTTCAAAGTACAATATATGATTATTGGTCCTGCGAAAAACAAATATATCTTTACTTTAATCTGTAATTTCCTTAATAGACTTTTTTCAGCTGTCATATGTGGGTATTTCGGTTTGGATCCGAGAGGGGTTACTTGCGGAAGAGACTCCGTTTTTGCTGACTTGAGCGTTGAAGTCTCTTCTGCAGGTAACTCCTCTCGGATCCAAACCGGTCCAAACTGAGATACCCACAGATGGCATATGGCAGCCGGGAGGAAGCTTACTAAAGAGATTGCAGATTGAGGTAAGATAATACTTGTCTGACATATCTTATTTGTTCTCCGCAAAAACAATTATAAAGTGTAGATTTATCCAAGTTTTGCTTTCAAGATATATAATTATCATGCCATGGCATAATTATTGAATTCTACCTTATTTTTCTAATAATTTACACATTATAAAATTCTAAGATGTAAAATTTGTGAAAACTTAACACCAATTAAGTGGAAGCTCTATTATTATATATTGAAATAACTTAGATTTTATTGTAAATGGATAAATTAGATAAATGATTGTGTAGAAACGATATCATATCGATATCAATTTTGATGAGCATAAGTCCAATTGAAGAATTCTATCATTCAAAGGGAATTAGAGAAAGAATACATTATTTTCTTTCCCATAGGATTTCACTATCGCAGTAGAAAGGTATTTTTATCGATAATGAATCTGTTGATAATTTTAATTTTTTATTATTGATGAATATTTTATTGATAATGGATCTATCAGTAAAATTTATCGATAAAATTTATTAATAATTTTAAATGTGTATTACCATCGAATATTTTTGTTAGTAATGAATTTGTCAATAAATTTTGTTAGTAATTATATATTTTAGTAATTTCATTAAAAAAATATATGTTATTATTTTCACTAGGGATGACAATGAGACGAGACGGAACGAGTTCCATTATCTGATGTCCATTTTCAAGGTAAAAATTCATCTTCATCTTTATACCCAACGAGTATAAAATTTTTGTTTTACCTCATCACATGGGGTAATGAGTACATCACGTGCCCGTGCTCATACCATCTTTCTTATTCTTTCTATATTAATTACTTTTTTTATAAAAAAGGTAAAAGTTACATGAAAAGAAATATAATATTATCAAATATTCAATATAAAAAATATATATTGTCATATTTTTAGTGTCAAATATTTAGAAAAAAATTATAACTGTACAAATTTCAAATTAGAATATCAAATAACAATTGGATAAATATCAAAGAACCATATAAAATATTTCACAATTAACATAAATACAATTTCACAACTAAAATATCTATAAATTTTACAAACATTAATGAAACAAAGTTGATAAAATTATAAAGCATTTTAAAAAAATTATAAAAAGAAAACAAATATTCATGCTTAAACATATTTCAAATACCTCTTTACTATTTTATTTTCTTTGATACCAATTAATATTTATCGAAAAAATCAAAAAAGTATTAAACTAATAATAGTTCAAATTTATACTTAAATCTTTCAATTTATATTGGATGGTGCACAATATTTATGATAATAAAATAAATAATTATATTATAATAAATGAAAGATCTTTATGCAATTGTGGTGGTAATACTACACTTATGAAGAAGAATAAGAAAATAAAAATAGTTATCTAAAAAATCATTAAAACGATATTTAGCATAAGAAAGACAAGGTTTAATTACTCGGTTGGTCCCCAGTTTGGTTGAGAAGTTTCAAGTTGGTACCTCCTTAAGTTTATGTTTCAAATACGTCGCAACTTTAAGAAATGTCTTATAGGTTCGTTTGAAAATAACAATCACTAACGATGTTAACGACATGTCATGTGTCAATCTGTGATTTTTTTTTAAAAAACTTTTTATTTCTTTTTTTTTGTAAATTTTTTTGTTATCCACGTGTTAGACCCTTGGTGTGACATATGACAATATTAGTTGGTAATGATAGTTTCACATGAGAGAGGAATGACACATGTTCATGTCAAAATATAGCAATCTAGTTGCTATATATTTTTCTTTTATTTAATTTGGTCCCAATCTTTTCTCAAAATATAGTAATATTGCCTCTCTCCAAATTGATACCAACTTTATTATTTGTATAAATGTTATTAATGAATTTATTCTTATAAAAAAGACATGGGTTAATAATATATTAGTTTTAAATACTTACTCTCTTTTTTTCAAAAAACATTTATATTTATTTAGTTTTAATCTTATACCAAAACATGAATTAACAAAATAGATTAATAAATAATATAGAATAATATAACATGTTAAAAATTTATTTTAATAAAAATATCAGTATAACATTTATAAAAATAATAAATTTAGTCTCAATTTGGACATGGACAATATTGCTCTATTTTGAAATAATATTGGAACTAAAACTAAATTAAATGAGAGAGACAAATTTAGAAAATAAATATAATTCAAGACAATGACACTTGACACTGACGCTGAAAGGCGACACTACCATGCCATGTGGTGTCACATGTCACAACAATGACTTGACAAAAAAATATTGATGTATGATATGTCATGATTAGTAATTTTGTTTTTAAAAAAATGACATAATACAAACAATTTGTTAAGAATTGAGACATAATTAAAATAAAAAGTTAAGCGTGTATTAACTTGAAATTTTCCAACCAAAATAATGATCAAACAAGTAATTAAACCTAATATAAATAACAAATAAAAATATTTAAAAAAGTAAAAATAAAGATAAAATAATTTGATACATTATTAAATAAAATTGTACAAAGGAAAAATATATAATTAAAATATGATAAGAAAAAAAATATACTTTAGAGAAATGATAAAGTTTTTCAAATATCATAACATTCAAATAAATAAAAGATAATGAAAGTTGTTTTAAGAAAACAAAAGTTTTTTAAATAAAAAAATTGAAAATAAAACAAAAAGTTTTTTAAATAAAACAAAAATTAAGAATCAAATAAAGTTTCCTTCATAAAATGTTTATCATCTATTCTATTATATTTTTAACAATATTAGTTCTCTCTTTATTTTCAGTTGTATATTCTTTGCCAAATTTTAATTTTGGACCTTTATATGATGATACCCTGCTCTTTTTTAAACTCACTTAACAATCCACAATTTTATTATTTTAAATAATTTCTTATAATATAATTTGATTATAATTTTGCCCTTTATTATATATTTCTTTTGTTAAAAAAGAGTGGGTTATATTATATGCAACTCCAGATTATCAACTGTCATCCGATCTTGTACAGATGAATAAAATTTTATTGGATTTCAAAATATAAAAAGATTAAAAATTTAAATAAAAAAATATTTTTACAAATAAATTATATAAAAAAGCAAACAAAATAAACAAAATGATTTTCAAAAAATAAAAGATAAGAAAAGAGTATAGTTGGGCTTTTTTTGTTGGGCCTAACTCTCTTAAAAGAAAAAATACTTTACTATTTGACACCCCTATGTTAGTAATCATTAAATTTTCCAGGATTAAGGCTCTGGTTAACAGACCATTTGATTCAACTCATTTTACTACCTACACCCCTGTTTTTATTTTCTCACCCTCCTAAACATTTTCCATTTGTTGCTGATACATGACAAGCCTATTACACACGTGACCCATCTTCTCTCTCTTCACCATCCATTTTAGCCTCCTATCTCATTCATTTTGGGTTTCTCTCTGCACCCCAAACCATTTCTCCTGTACCAAAAAATATTTTCTTTATTTTCAATTTTACCTACAATTAAAATTAAATAAAGAAAGAGAAAAAATAGTAAAAAAAATTCAACCGCACTGCACTCCTTGCACCCAGCAAATATGCTTTTGTTGCAGGCCTCTGCACCTCTAAAAAATCTTGTTGACTTAACCTAGCAGCAGCACAACCACAGCAGGCACATTTAAATTTAGACTTCTGTTTTTTTTCCATTCACGCCTACTCATTTTTACCTCCACGTTGCTACCTTCTTTGCCTTCATTCATTTTTTCCATTGACGTTGCTGTGTTGAGTAGATCTGACCCTCAGCCGCAGAGCACCAGCAAGCACCAACAAGAGCAGTTCCACGACGAGGCTTCTAGTTCGGCATTCACAGTCACAGCCTTCCCCTTCTGCACTTAATCCACAGTCCACGTGTCCAATTAAGTTTTCTCAATTTTTTATTGTTTTTTCGTGAATGATGATGATTGATGAACCTGTGTTGTATATATATTATAGTTCTATATGCCAAAACGGATTTTCAGCATAAAAGAGTACTACGGATCTCGAAATTCATCTCATTTATTTTATTTTTGTACTAAACGGATAACAAAATCCGTTTTAGAATTTTAAGAAGCTGATTTTAAAATTCGTTTCTTTTTTTCTTTTCGCTTTTTATGGAACGAATATTGCGATCTATTTTACAAGTTCCTGAAATAGATTTTGACAGATTTTAACATCCGTTTCGTAATTTTTATTTTTTGTTTTCTAGACGGATGTTGAGATTCGTTTTTTGAAACGGATTTCAACGATCGTTTCTTTTTTTAATATTTTATTTTATTTTATTTCAGTTTTAATTTTTTTTTAGTTTTTGACTTCTTTTTTTGGTGAGTAATATATATATATATATATATATATATATATATATATATATATTTATATTTTATCTCATTTTATATTTATTT
>Ga0214545_1010550_pt1 | contig 13329 bp, 5 predicted proteins | sample CNSS4metaG_FD_160064 | JGI IMG/M metagenome (GOLD analysis project Ga0214545, IMG submission 160064) | Root nodule microbial communities from cowpea collected in UCLA plant growth center, Los Angeles, California, USA - CNSS4 | ecosystem: Host-associated > Plants > Roots > Nodule | place: USA... | reverse complement strand
CTAAAAAAAATAGTCTAAGATAAAAATTATAATTGCAAATAAAAAAATACAAGCAATTACATACATACAATGAAAAAGAGATAACAAGCAAAATAATCTCAAAACGATGCAAATGGGGATGAAAACGCATAATATTCGGCTGAAAACGCCTAAAATCAATCCACAATCAAATACCAACTAGTTTGGTGGTGAAAAATGTTCGAAACTCACCTAGAGGAGGTCGGAATAATGGTCACCGACGGGAAGGATCGCGAAACATTGCAAATAAGGATGAAAACGGAAAATATTCGATTCAAAACGCCTAAAATCAATCCATAATCAAATCCCAACAAGTTTGGTGATGAAAAACGTTCAAAAATTACCTGGAGGAGCTCGGAATGGTGGTTGCCGACGAAGAAGCTTCGCGAAAAATTGGTGGCGCGACGAAACAATTAGGGTTTATGCTTTTCCCATAGAGAAAACCCAAAAATTAACGTCGGGGCTGTGTGGTCAGACGTTACTTAACGTCGGTGCAGAAGGGGTCAGACGTTAAATTAAGTCGGGGCAGAGTGAGTCAGACGTTAAATTAAGTCGGGGCAGAGTGGGTCAGACGTTAAATTAAGTCGGGGGCAGAGAGCTCAAACGTTAATTTTTACATAACATCGGGGTACTGTGGGTCAGACGTTAAATTACGTTTGTGATGGAATGGGCAGACGTTAAAAAAGTCAAATAATTTACAAAAATGCCACCGGTCATTTTTAACGTGGGACTTTTTCTGGACAGACGTTATATGGATGACGTTATAGGGCTTTTTTGTGTTAGTGAATGGCCAACTTTAGAAGCATATCTTCTATTTCATGACAAAGTGCTCTAAATTCTAGGGTTTCAGCAAATCTCGGATGGCATTGGAGGGTGGTATTAACAATACCAAGTAATTCTACAAAGTTGTTGCTACTTACATCCTCCATCATGTCGTATAATACTTTATCATTTTCATACCATTCTTGCTCAATATCTTTGCATCATTGATCAGCTCGCAACCTTTCATCTATGGTGTCTAATTTCTCTCTCAGTCCATCCATTAATAACACAACTTCCCTATAGGATGGTCCATTGGTTGCTGCAACTTGTTGTGGTGGTGTATATTATTGTTGTTGAGAACCAAATGGAACATATGATGGCTGGAGTGGATACTCAGAACATGGTTGTTGCCCATGGTGTGGTGGTTGCTCATATTCCAAAAATGATGATCTAGGATATAGATCATTAAATTGATGTATAGTTAACCTACTTACATCAAGTGCATAAGTAGGTGTAACAATTTGCTGCTGATAATCGTATGGATCATGTGGTTGTTGTGGATAATAATTATAGTTCACTTGAAAATCACACTATTGATTATTTTCATACGAAAAATGATTTTTCATTTTTGAAAGAAGTTTTCTGAAAAGAAATAAGTTGAAAGCTTGTTGAGTAAACTTCTAGGAAAGAGATGTGTGTCTCAATGGACAACTTAAGTACCTTATTTTTCCTTAGCCAAAGTGTTCCCAAATTAGTTTCACAAATTTTCTCAAACAAAAATTATGCTTAAAAAATGAAAATGACTAAAGAAATAAAATAAATATTAAAAAAATAAAGAAAAATAAGATGTTAGTTACAAATAAAAAATAATAATTACAATATGATGTGACCCCATTAAGGCTCATAGCTTGGGTCATTGGCTAGGCCCATTTCTTTTAATTTCTTTTATGAAATTTATTTCTTTTATTAAATAAATGTTTGTCTAATTGGGCTATTTTCAAGTGCAGCCCATATTTCTGCATCACCGCGTCTTGGATATTGGTATGCAATAATCATGCTCTGTTGGGCCATAATATTGGAACTGCCACGGTCTAATTTCTTCCAGTTCATTCACGCACACCACCATTTAACATACCAATTGCCAATGTGTGATGCACACGTGTTTAAGCCTCACGACTCACCGTTTGAGCTTTAACCATGGACATGCTCCAAGCATCACATTCATTGGGCCCAAGCCCATTTCTTCCAAACCTCCGCATCACCAACATCAGAGAAAGCTCATTTTCATTTCCGCATCACACCTCTCGGCCTTGTTTCAGTTTCTCTGCTAGGGTTCATGAGAGGGTTGCTCCCCTTTCTTTAGGTTTCTGTCCAAACCCAATTCTTTAGCTGTTAGGGTTTACTTCTCCCGTCAAATGTGTCGTTCCTTGGCTGTTAGGAATTGTTGGCCAAAATTGTTTTCCTTCTTCTCTCTGGCCGTTAGGAACCTGTTAGACGGCGTCCCTTTCTTCTTTTCTGTTTTCTGGCTGCCTTCACCTATATAAAGGCAGGCCAACCTCGTGCAACTCAGCTTGGATGAATGAGAGTGGTTGAGTTTCCCCCCCCCCCTCTTTCTTCTCAGAGTCTTTCGTTGTATTTCCCTCACATTCTGCGAGTTTCAATCGGTAGAACACCGATTGGAGAGGCTTTCCAGCGAATCCCACGACGGAGTGACCTCATCACAATAAGGAAAATAAAATAAGAAAAATAAAATAAAGAACCAAATAAAAGTTCTAACTGTGTTCCCCAACAACAGCACCAAATTTGATAACGTTGTCATTGACGCGATCAAATTAATACTACTAAACTATAGCAACATCATTATTGCTAAGATAGTAGTCAACAAAATAGAAATGGTAAAGTAACCCAAAGTTCTCTCCCAATGAACACAAAATTTCTTTTTAACAAATTAGTTCTTATAAAAACTATACAAAAGAGTTAGTCAAATAAAATATAAAAAATAATAAGAGGATTAAGATAAACAAAGAAAAAAATAAAATTTAAAAAATAAAAAGATATAAAAACAATAGTAAAGAAAATAAATTGATTTCACTGCTTTTTCAAAATAGATCCATCATCGATAATCTAAAGATTATTGCTAAATCAATTATTGTTGTAGATTTGCAAATTAATCAATGTAAATTCTCAATTAATTTGTTCGCGTTCTCATTATCAACCAAAGTAAATTCTCGATCAAAAGCAAGAACTTTATAGATTAATCATAGTAAATTTAAGCAAAGTACATTCTCAATTAAATATTACTATCCTTAATCATGTTCATTCTTTTACCTCTAAACTCAAGCAAAAAGCTAATTAACCAAAGTACATTCGTGATTAGTTCTAGTTAAAGTTTTCACTTGTAATCAAAGTACATTCTCAATCATTGGCAAAAATTCATCTAATCACATGAAAGTTTCTAAATTTAATCAAAGTAAATTCTCGATTAAAATTAAAAATTGTTGAACTCATATGATTGATATGCATATAAAATAAAACATCTCACTAATTAGCTGTGATCTAAAAATCATTACTTTTCACGTGATTCAAAGATAAAAGATATAGATGAATTAAAACCTCAACAATACAGAAAAGAACAAAGAAATTATTTCATTCTAACCTCAGAATCCATAATGAAATTATAATGGAATCAACCCAAGAAGCTTATTCCTCCATTGGATGCAAAGGTAAAATAAAAATAACAGAAGAAAGTAGAGATAGAGGATGAAATTAGCCCCCCCCCCCTAAACGGTTCCTAAATTCTGAAGTGTCGAGCTTCCCTTCCCTTGGTCTCTTTATATAAGCCTTGATTGGACTTGAATCTTATATTTTCTATTGCTAAAATCTTTTATCTTTTGATATAATATCTCTCAAATAATTAACAGATTTTATTAGTTTCTAAAATATTTGAAAGATTTCTTTGTTGATAATTTGAGATATATCAAAGATAATTAATAAAAAAATCTTTAATTAATTATTCAACAACTTAATTTCTGTCCAATTTCCAATTCAGCCCCTCTTGTAATCTCCTCCCAATATCTTCTAAATAATCCAATATCTTCAAGATATATTTGTTTGTTGTGGAGATCTAAAAAGGTTCAAGAAAATCTGGCCATATTTAAAAAGATTTGGTAGTTATTATCTTTTGATATTTTATGATATAATTAAATAAGATAATTATTTAAAAATATGAAATAAAATATCTAAAGATATATTTTCCCAAATTATCTTTTATCATAAATATTTATGAATTATCAAAGCCCTTCATCTGGAAAAAGATAGAGAAAACTGCAATGTCCAATTTTTGTTGAACGTTCCCTCTTCTTGCCTTAGCCAAACTTCTTCACTTTTTTCATGCTTTTATTGTCGTCTTCATGAAATGCTTGGCTTAGATTTTGTGATTTTGATAATTTCCTATTCTTGGATTTATCTTTAATGTGTCATGAAGTTTTAATCAAATTATTTTCACACCTCCATGAGCTCAACTTAGCTGCAGCTGCACTAACACACCTCAAAATATCAAAAAAAACATTTATGCAACTAAAAAGCTATTTTTAACATGTTTTTGTATCTCATGCTCGATAAACCCAATTATAGGAAATCCATATTAAATTAATCTTTTAAGAACCAAAATCCATTTAGAAAATCCATAATTAAACATTAAATGAAGGCATAAATATGAACTCATCAATGTGTCTCTTCATATAATCACTAGAAGAGTACAACAAAACATATTAGACGAATCATTTCACATATTAATTAGACAAGTCTAGGATTACCCATTAGACGAGTTTCTCTATATGCTAATTAGACGAGTCTAGCAACAAACACTAGACAAGTCTATTCATACACTTAGAAGACAAGCTTGACAATATACATTGCACAAGTTTGTCCATACACAACTTATACGAGTCTATTAATACACATTAGATGAGTTTGTTCATTCCCTGATTACACGAGTCTTGCAATACACAATAAACGAGTATGCATATAGATTGATTAGATGATTCTATCCATACACTAATTAAACGAGTCTAGCAACAAACACTAGACGAGTATATTTATACACTGATTAGACAAGTCTAACAGTATACATTAGACAAGTTTGTCCATACACATATTAGATGAGTCTTGCAATGCACATTATATAAGTGTGTCCATACATTGATTAGACAAGTCTAGCAATATATATTAGAAGCGTTTGTCAATGTATTGATTAGTTGAGTCAAGTAATACACATCAGATGAGTCTTTCCATACACTGGTTATACAATTATAGTAAACAAATTACACGAGACTAACAATACATATTAGACGAGATTGTTAATACATTAATTAGACGAGTATAAAAAAAAATATTAGACAAGTCATCCCCTACGTTGATTAGACGAGCATAACAAAAGTTATTAAACAACTCTAGGAATACATTGACTATATGGTAAGATAAAAAATATTAGACTAGTTTGTCGATGTATTGATTAAATGAGTCTAGCAATACACATTAGACAAATCATTCATATATTGATTAGACGACACCAACAATATACATTAGACAAATCTTTCCACACACAAAATAGACAAGTTTGTTCATTCACTAATTAGATGAATCTTGCAGTACACATTAGACAAGTTTATTCATACACTGATTATATAAGTATAACAAAAAAAAATTAGATGAATCTAGTAATACACATTAGACGAGTCTGTCCATATATTGATTAGATGAGTATAGCATAAAATATTAGATAAGTCATTCCATATATTGATTAGATGAGTCTAAGAATACACGTTAGACGTGTATGTCCATACACCGATCAAACGAGTCTTACAACCCATATTAGACGAGTTCATCTATCCACTAATTAGATGAGTCTAACAATATACGTTACACATTAGACGACTCTATCCATTATCTCATTAGGCGAGTCTTGCAATACAAATTAGACAAAATTGTCTATATATTGATTAGACGAGTCTAACAATACACATTAAACGAGTCTAACACTACATATTAGTCGAGATTGTCAGTGCACTAATTAGACAAGTCTAACAATACATATTAGACCATCATGTTCATACACTAATTTGTATTTTTAGCGAGTCTACTCTACTTATTTATACATATCCTTTCTATTTTTAGAGAATCTACTATATATTTTTGTACATGCTCTATTCTTTATATTTTTATAAAATCTACTATTTACATTTTTATAGACACATTGACTTTCTAAACTTATAAATTATTTTTTAATCGATTGTGTAACACCCCATTTAAATAATAACTTTAATTTAAATGAAATGCCACACAGATAGAAATTTAGAGACAAGTCCTGGAGTATAAACGTTACTCCTTACAATATCCAAAAATGCTAGGAGAAACTAAGGCACACCATGATGCCAGATACAACCAAGAATCCAAGGACTTAACGAAAGTTAATAGAATACTAAAGAGCAAAGCGTACATGGCCTATGGCCCTAAAGAAAAGCCCAAATAAAACATGAAGTCCAGCCCAAGTAGACTATGCAGCGAAATCATCTCTTCCATGTTGACCTCGAGTGCCTCTCGCATCTGCTCACATCAATGAATTGATGATCATCGCAAAAGGAGAAGGACCATATACAAGACAACCAAACAAGCAAACAAGGTAAGCTAGAGTAGAAACAGTTTATTAAGTAGTCATATGCTATTACACAATCCAAAACAGTATTCATCAATCAATCATGTTATGACTTCTCAAGCAATACACTAGACTCAGACTCAACTCATTCGGATTACATATAATCAGGTCGGATTCAGCGGATGCTTGCACTTGTGGTGGATACCTCTGCTCACCCTCGAGCTGTTCACCCCCGAGCTATGTGTTACAAGTGTTACAATGAATCAATTCCCTCACACACAAGGTTAGCCCTTAATGAGTTTCAGGCCTCCTGCTACTCTCACCACAGGAGTCAGTCCGCTCTAAGTGAGACTAATTGACTCCTTAGAGTGTCAGGATGCAACCTTACCTTGAATCCTTACCAGACCATATAGATGGGGCACCACCATGGACTCCTACTAACAGGGGCCATGGAATTACGTCCCGACCACTGAAGCACCACCAGGAAGTCTCACCTAGAGACTCGTGGATTTACGTACTGACAACATACCATCACATTCCAAACAAACAAATAATATTGATCATGCATTTAACACCTCACGCCATCCTTTGTAACCCATCCTCATTCATATTCCATGTTGATTTCATACCATCACATTCTTCCTAATTCGGGGATATAGAACTTCACCTCATACCAATACCATGTCATCAATGTAACATTATTGTTCATACCGAATTCATGACCACATATATAACCAACCATTTCCTTGAAATCACATGCCAAGATTTATCCCAAACCCATCATCCACAATCCATGAATCACATCACTCATGCATGATCATTTATCACATAACAATTAGATTCAAGCCAATAATAACCATTCAAGATCAGAGAAACAACCAAACTACAGCGATCTTGCGATAAAAACTGCTCTCACTACAGAGCTTCGATTAAAGATTCGACCGTTCAAAGTCAAGAATTGTGTGTTAAGGATCAGCTGTTAAAATTTCAGCTCGATCCAACGGTTAACGTAGTAGAAATCGTCATTTTACGAAAAGTGTGCAGTGTAGAAAAATAGTAGTGCCACATCAATCAAACATACTTGCACACCATACATTTTTATTCGACCAACAACCTCATTCAAGCATCACAACCATAAAACAAACCAAAAATCGGCAAAATAACTTTAAAAACATAAACCCTAGCTTCCCTTACCTGGAAAGGGGTTAGCAGAGGACTTCGACACCCGAACCCGTGATGAACAATAGCTCAAGGAATAGCTTTGAAGGCTGGAAAACTGTGGAACGAGCTTAAAACGAGATCATTAAGACAACCCTAGTTGGAACTACGAAGAATGAACAGAATGGAGCAAGATCACGAGTTGGAAGTTGACTTATGAAGAGTAGAAAACTGGTCTGGGCTCACTTGATGAGAAACATTGGTTGAACCCTAACAGAGCTTCGCAGCTGCTCAAAGAGGAAATAAGAGTTCTGTTTTATGAAGATGAGCATAGTGGTTAGGATTAGGACAGTTTAGGGTTGTTGGATCCCTTTGGGCCAGCCCTAGGCCCAATTGATTTGGGACATTCTTTTAATTAAAGACAGAAAATAAAGTGTACCTTACAGATTGTATTCAAAACTTAATTATAAACTTAAAAATATTTATTTTTTCTTTTCTTATCTCTGAATCTCTTTTAATAAACATATAAATAAACATCAACATATCTTAATATCTTAGGTTTAAAACAAGTAAAAATAAAAAATAATGACTAGAGCATTTTATTCATTCGAATAACAGAATATTTCAAAAAGTAAAAAAATTAAACATTTAATGAAACAAAAACTTCTTACAAGTGCTGCAATTCAAAACTTAATTATGTCTTTATTTCATAAATAGCCTGATTGAATAACTGACTTGGCGGACCTTAACCCCATCTTAAACGGGTCGGACTATTCAGCTTCCCCCACCCATGAATGTGGCCCTAAACTCAGAGTGTCTGTGGCACGGTAATTCGTAAGCGCAGCCATGGCAAGAACCTCTCTCCTTCACTTGCTGCGATCACAGAGTTCCCGCCACTTCTGCAGAACCACTCCTTCAGGTTCTCTTCTTTTGCTATCGCTATTTCTGTTCTCCCTTTCGCCAGTCTTTTGCATTCTCCACGAGACCTTGCAGACCAACCCCAAAAGTTGTAAACTTATCACGATCTCTTTGTGGGGTCTTCATTTTTTTTTTTTTTTGTTATCCCTTAAACCGGGTTATATGGGCACCATAAAGATCTTGCTTTCAACCTAAAGATTATAGTTTTTCCACCTTTTTATCGAATGAAAGAGAAACTTTGCCTCAAATTTTGTTATGTTAGATTTGTGAAGCGTGCTGAATATCCATTTTTAGGTTATTTATCCCATTTACGGATCTAGAGTTGTTTGGCACCTGAGTTGCTTGATTTTGAGGTTTAATTTTAATGGAACTGGTACGAAACTGGTCCCTAATGGTTCTGAATTTCGGAAATCAAAGTGATTCGGTGTGAATTAGGGTTTGTTTGGATGAACTTCTACCTAACCAATTTATGCAAAAGTTTAAATTCATATTTCATAAGGACTGATTAATTGGGATAACTTCTACAAATTAGTTTTAAGATAAGTGAGTTTTAATTTTTGGAAAACTAATTTCATCTCTCTTTTTCTTTTTAAGTTTCTGCTAACATAGAAGTTTGTGTAAAAAAAAAAAAAAAAAACATCTATTCTCTATTACAATTCTCTGGAGTAGAATGAAAGATGAATTTAGGTGTTTGATCCTGCCTTCTATCTAGTCTTATCCAGGCCAATCCTTTTGTCAAATGAGAAGATTATCATCCTTTCCTTATGTCTATATTATTTTCTACATTTGTTATCCTACTCTTTCTAACTGCTTAAGGCCGGCCTACTGTACAATTGTTGTTACCAACTAACAGAGTTATAAGGTTATTTTGACACCTTCAATTGAATCATTTGCTATGGCATGATTTATTTCCAAGCCATGGTTGATAATGTTTCAGTTCTTGCCAAATGCTAATACTCTGTTAGCTATAACAAAAGCCGTCAAATGACACAAAGTAGTAGCAAGTAACAGAAAAACAGTACTTCATACGTTAGTTCAAATCAGGATCCAATAAATATCTTTAAACACCAAACCCATGTGCTTCCTTCACGTAGTGCTGTCTGGAGGAAGCATCCCTTACATAATTTTTCGTATGATCTGAAGAAATCCGTTGTTAATTTTCCATTTTAGTCTTGCAATGTGCGTCGCTCCTCCCCCTTAAAATGATTCTTATTTAGCAAAACTAAATTGGTTATGTTCTATAATTCGTATAGAGCTCTTGGATGTTTCTGATTGCATCTTGTTAGAATTCCATGCCTATCAGAGTTTTTTCTTAATTATTATTGTTCCAAAAGAATATAGCTACTAAAATTTTTATTTTTACTTGTATACCTTTGTTTCCATGGTTCAGCATACCAATGTTTTAGGTCCTCAACCTGTGGACGGCCCATTACACCCAATCCATCTCATAAAACTTCGTCCCATCTTGCTGTTTTCCAAAGAAGATGGGCATCACCAGCCCCAGCTGCAGAGGAAGATGACAAGATTAGCATTGGACCTCGTGGTGGAGGACAATCAGTGGAACCCGACAAGGAAACTGGAATTGTTTATCATGGCCCGATCTCAAACACCATAAAGAAAGTAAAACTTTTGTCTCTCTCAACTTGCTGCCTCTCGGTGTCCCTCGGTCCGGTCATAACCTTCATGACATCCCCCGACATGAATGTCATCCTCAAAGGTGCAGTGGCATCATCTGTAATATTCCTCAGTGCCTCTACAACTGCTGCCCTTCATTGGTTCGTTAGCCCGTATATTCACAAACTCAGGTGGCAGCCGGGTTCGGACAGCTTCGAGGTGGAGATGCTGTCCTGGCTGGCAACTTCAATTCCAAAGACTATCAAGTTTTCCGATATTCGACCACCGGAAACCCAAAGGCCTTTTGTCACATTTAAGGCCAATGGGAACTTTTACTTTGTGGACGCAGAGCACTGTCATAATAAGGCGCTTCTGGCTAGACTCACCCCACAAAAAGGGACTCATGATTCAGCTTTCAAAAACTTGTGATCTGAAAATACTGTTTTGAGCTTTCAGGTATTTTACTGATAGCATTAGAAGATTAAGGTATGACCCTGCATTAGTTTCAGTCTGCGCATGGAATTTTGTTTTACACTCTTGAGATTTGATCTCGTCTTCTGATACCATAAACCGTTAAGTCTGCTGACTAATTAGTAGCAGTAGTATTTTATGCAAATTCTGGTATTTTTGCAAGCTTTTTGTTATACATGATGAATGCTCAAGATTGTCTTGTTTTTTTCTTCATGAACACGGTCCACACAGCATACCAAAGCTGGCAATCAAGGACACTAATCTGCAGCTTGTTGCCAACCAAACGTTATTTTGAGACACTATGGACTTGTTTAATTCTATCTTATCTCGACTCTATTTTTTATTATTGTCTAAATTAGATTTTGTTACACATGTCTCTTATTTGGAATGCTTCTGCCTTTCTCATATTTGATGAATGTTAGCAGCCTATTTTTTAATAATATTTTTCCAACATGTTGAAATTAATAAGCATTTCATTAATGGAACCTCCATGTTTAATGGGAATTGCTTGAATTTTATCTAATAGGGTGTGCGAAAGAGTATTAGAAGGTGCTATAAGCATCTGTTTGTATTTCTGTGATTCTATGTCAGCGTAATGCTATAACTTGCAATAAAAGGATAATAAAATAGTTTAAGAGTAATACATAGTGATTAAAAAATGTAATTCAATGAACAAATTATAAAAGGATGTCTTATATAAGTTATTGAAGGTGTAATTTATACTGATGTTATGTTATTTAATTTCTTATCTCTATATAGATATAATTCATTGTTGTGTTTTCGTACTTAATTGAGATTTGTGGTATTCGATAATTTGGAAGTACAGAAGCAGAGGATGGAATAGACGAGTTGTTCCAATGCAAAAGAATGAAAATTTTAGAGAAAAGTTGTGTGGGCCACACGGATTAAAACATACCTTCTAACATGGATTGAAAATCCATTTGAAAGAAATTCTTATTAGAAATGAATATATATCAAATTTCGAAATCTAGCGACATATAGGGGTGTCAAAACGGGCCAGCCCGGCCCGTTTTGACCCGGCCCGTTATTGGCCCGTATTAAACAGACCGGGCTGGGCTGGCCCGACAGTGTAAAACAGGTTGCATTTCTGGGCCCGGCCTGCGGGCTGACGGGTTGGCGGGCTGGCCGGCTGGCCCGCCAGTTTTTTCTCATATGTATAATTTGTGGTCCAATATACAATAACATAACTGATTCAGTTCAGCTTCAGGGTGGTCTGCAGTATATAAATCTACCAGCAGTAGTGAGTATAATAGTCAAGGTGGTCTGCATTAATACAATAGTCCATGACTAAGTAGGGAAATAATGAATGTCTGTTATTGATAAAGTACAAAGCGGAAAAAAAATGAAGTTCAAGCACGTAACCAAGCAGAGGCAAACACCACGATGTGTCCTTTCCAAGTGAGGACAATGTGTTCATCTTCCCTCTTCAATCCCCACCCCGCAGCGTGCTCATCGAGCATGCCTTTCACCTCCGTAATAGAGTCCTCACTGAAAGTCACCGCTTGAAAGTTTACGTTCTTCATTCGTTGCTCCCACCTGTTCTTAGACTCAACCCTCTCCCCCTCTGAACCCCTTCCTGCGCTATCACGTTCTCAATCTTCCAGCAAATGTCTGCTTCGTACCATTGCCTTTGCTTGCTCCCTCTTGGAAGGAACGTGTCCACAGTGTCGTAAACAAATAGAATAAAAAAACTCAGTAAAAAAAACACAAACAAGAAGAACCCAAGCAGCAAAGCAACCCATATAACAACACAAATTTCTACTATAATAGCTACAATTTTCAGCACAAAACCATGTGCTAAAATAGCAACAGCACAAAACATCAACATTAGGAGCTCAAAACAGCAACACAATACCATTATACAACAGTCCAACAAACATCAACAAAAATCCAGACCAATCGTTCATCTCAATTAAAAGAAATGGATCGAAATGGTTACCTCAAATCTAAATGAGCGATTAATGGTAGCAGCTACGAAATTGAAATTGGGGAAAACTTAAGGATGAACAGCGATTAATGGAAGTAGCTACAGCAATTAGGATTCACAGAATGGGTCGTTGTGGTCGGAAATCACAAAATCAGAAATCTAGGGTTACGAAAATCAAGAATTTAGGTTACAAATCGGGAGAAAGGGAACCAGAACGAAAATTACGAACAAACCTGTCTTGGCGGTGGTCGTGGCGGTCGGAATCGTCCGCCAATCGCAGTCTGATGGTGGCTCTGCGTTCTCCGTGCACTGTGTTGTTTTCAGCGATGTGGTGGATGTCACGGTGGAGGAGAAGCGGGTATAGTCAGCGATGACGTGGTGGCCAACGTGTTTCGTGGTGGCCAGCGGCGACGTGGGTGGATGAGAAGCGAGTATGTGTATGGCGCAGAGAAGAGATTCGAGAAGAAGAGTCGCGCAGAGTGTTTTGTGAGGTGTCTGGTCTGGTGGGTGCAGTGTGTGAGGGAGGGAGTTATGCACGGGTTATTTGTTTTGTTAAGTAATACGGGGCGCGGGCTGGCCCGTTTTGGCCCGCGAGCTGGTCCGACGGGCCAGCGGGCTTGACGGGCCGGGCTGTTTCGGATTGACGGACTGAATTTCTTACCCCGGCCCATGTATTTTCTATCGGGCTGGCGGGCCGGCCTGTCGGGCCCGGTCCATTTTGCCATTCCTAGCGACATATATATATATATATATATATATATATATATATATATATATATATATATAT
>Ga0214545_1010544_pt1 | contig 13334 bp, 9 predicted proteins | sample CNSS4metaG_FD_160064 | JGI IMG/M metagenome (GOLD analysis project Ga0214545, IMG submission 160064) | Root nodule microbial communities from cowpea collected in UCLA plant growth center, Los Angeles, California, USA - CNSS4 | ecosystem: Host-associated > Plants > Roots > Nodule | place: USA... | reverse complement strand
GGAAACTTGAAGAAAACTCAAAGAAAATGGAAGAACAACACAAAAAATGAAAGAACACAAAGAAAAATGGATGAACAACACGAAAATTGAAAGAAAAACCACAAGGAAGATGAACTTATCTCTTGACCTCAAGCTTGATCAACCAAGGCTCTAGATACCACATGATGAGTCCATCTTCAAGAGTAAGGAAGCCAAAGAGAAGCCATGCGGAATTGATGAGGCTTCCATGGAGAAGGATGAAGGTGCGGAAGCTAGAAGATGAGAGGAGAAATGATGCGGCAATGGTGTTTGGAGAAGCTCTCAAGTGAGGTTGGGCCAACACTCAAGGAAGGGGGCTAGAGGAAACCAAGAAGGAGAACTCTAGCCTAAGTTGATTCACAAAAAGAGAGGAGTTTGGAGTCATCTCAACTGAATTTCTCTACTATATTCATGAATGAAAATACAAGGGTCCTAAGCTCTCTATTTATAGGCTAAATGAGACCAAAGAGTCTTCAAAAAGTGGAGGGAAAAAGGAGTCTAGAAAGTTGAATTTTAGAGCCAAAAAGGAGCATGTGGGACGTGTGACTTGCCACCTAAGCAAGTCACACTTGTCTTGCCATGGGAAGCTAACTCTCTTCCTTGGAGAGTAAGTTTGAGAAGCTTCTAGGCTTTTCTAGAGTAGACACACTACTCTTGACCCATTTGGCCCAATTCCCCTTTTTGGTCCAAAATTACCTCTAAAGCCCAATTTCCTCTAAGGCCCAATACATGGCCCAAAGAAAACCCTATTCTACTAGGCCCAAAATACAAAGCCCAAAAATAAACCCTATTCTAATATTTACAAACAAAGAGTTTTAGGCTAGGTTTTCACATCTTCCTTGGCCCATGTAAAGTTCATCTTGGGCCTTGTATATGCATTGGAGGCCCATTCCTCTTGTATCCTCCTAGCCAATGCTCTTGTTGTGGGTCCCTTGGTTATAGGCATCTCATCATTATGAGAGTGTTAAAAAAAAAGATTTTCTCACATTTATATTTATCTTTATATGAAGAAGGAATGTTGGCATTAGCACCAATGATGAAGATATATGTCTTATGATAGTGCAACAACTCATACAATTCTCGAGAGTAATAAATTTTTCTCTTGTTTGGTAACGCGAAGTAAATGTTAGTATTATTTCTGGTACTACAAATATAATTGAAGGCTCCGGAAGAGCTATTGTACTTATACCAAAAGGTATAAGATTGCATATTAAAAATGCATTTTACTCTCCCAAGTCTAATAGAAACTTATTAAGTTTCAAGGATATTCGTCTAAATTAATATCATATTAAGACAAACAATGAAGGAGATATTGAATATCTTTATATCACTCGAATTGAGTCGAATATAAAATGTGTATTGTAGAAATTATTAGTCTTCTCTTATGGCTTATACTACACATATAGTAATGCAATTCAGACGCATGTCATTGTAAGCTAGAAGCTTACAAATAGAAATGAATTTCTTGTTTGGCATGATCGATTGGGTAATCATGGATATGTCATAACGCGAAAAATAGTTGAAAAACTCATGTGGACACTCACTTAAGAGTCAAAAACTTCTTCAAACCAATGAGTTCTCATGTACTATACGTTCACAATAGTTGATAATAAGACCATTACCAGAAAAATTAGATTTGAGTCAATCTCATTTTCAAAACGAATAAATGATGATATTTTTGGTCCAATACACTTACCATGTGAATCATTTATATATTTCATGGTTTTAATTGATGCATTAACTAGATGATCACACATTTGTTTATTATCAACTCACAATCAAGTATTTTCAAAGTTATTAGTACAATTAAGAGCTCACCTCCAGATTATCTGATTAAGAAAATTTGTTTTAATAATACTACTGAAATTACATCTCATGCTTTTCATGAGTATTGTATATCAATTGGAATTGAAGTTGAGCATCTAGTACCACATGGTCATACTCAAAATAGACTTGTGGAATCATTACTAAAACATCTAAAATTGGTTGCAAGACCATTACTTATGAGAGCTAATCTTCTAATGACTACTTGGGGATATGCAATTTTGCATGTTGCATTATTAATTGGCATCAAATCAACAAGTTATCACAAATAATTTGTTATGTAGTTGGTTTTCGGTTAATGACCTAATATTCTTCTCATGTAAGAATTTTTAGGTCTGTTGTATATGTTTTCCCCACCAAAAAAGGACTATGATGGGTCCTCAGGGACAATTGAAAATATATGTTTGATATGATTCTCCCTCAATAATGAAATATCTTGAGCTACCAACAGGAAACTTATTTACTGTTCGACTTTTCAACTGTCACTTTGATGAATAAGATTTTCCAACATTAGGAGGGAAAGAAAAAAAATTGGAAAAAGGTATTGGTTGGAATGAATTATCATTATCTCGTCTTGATCCTAGTATAAAAGAATGTGAACTAGAAGTTCAAAGGATAATTCATTTTCAAAATTAGTCAATCAATTACCTTATGTTTTACTGACAGAAAAAAGGGTAACTAATATCAGCTGCTAATGCTCCGAAGATAATTGATATTGATTCATAACACGCCTGAAACATTGTAGGGCACTTGGTTCCAAAGAAACGCTTGAAGCGTGGTAGGCCTATTGGTTCCAAAGATAACTCTTGAATGAGAAAGGGAGCTAAAATGCAAGATGTCCTAAACGAAAAGGTGGAAATCCCAAAAGATTCATTTGACATAATTAATTATTCGGTTCTAGAAGAACCTCATGTACCTGAAATTGTTCAAAATGATGAGATCTCAATAAATTGTGTCATGAATCATATAATATGGAACCAGAATGAAGTCAACACTAATAAAACTTTTACATATAATATATCGATGAATGCTATGAATTACAATGAGGATCAATAACCAATGATCATTGAAGATTGTCGACAAAGAAATGATTGGCTAAAACAAAAATATGCAAAGAAGCAAAATTAGATTTACTTGCCTAAACGAAAGGTTTTCGGACCTATATTTAGCACAACTGAAGGTATGAAACCCATTAGGTACATATGAATTTTTGTGCAAAAAAAATCAAATTAAGAATGATGAAATTGCTAGAAATTTTAGCATTACATGAGACAAGCCATGAATGTGTTTGGTTAAGGTTTATAATTCAACATGTGTGACAAACATGCATATATGAAGACAATAGTGCATGCATTGCTCAATTGAAAGAAGGATATGTTAAAGGAGACAAAACAAAACATATCCTTCCAAAATTCTTTTTCACTCATGATCTTTAAAGAAATGGTGATCTAGTGATCCAAAAGATTTGCTCATGTGAAAATCTACCAGATTTATTTACAAAGGATTATAATTGCAAACATAGAATTATAACAAAAATTTCAATCAATATAAGAATTGTCAAAGGATTAATTTCATATTTTTTCTTGTAGAATTCTATTTATTTCAATTGATGCAAGAAACGTAATTATTCACTCGAGTTTACTCGGAGCATTTTTACCCCTAATCCCTTAGATAGGTAAACAAAAATTAGATATGCCCAATTTCCCAATTGTGACATAAGCTAACATGTTCAATTTATAATAGCAAACAATCTCCAATTTCCTAATTGTGAAATTGCTAATAGAATAAACAATAAAACCATAAACAGGACACTATGATAAATAACGTTAACGGACATCAATTGTCAAGAAATAGAAACTATAATCTAGAGTCTTATATCAATCCTCCAACAAAAAGAAAATTGATATCAATCGTGAAAAAATCCATCAGGTACTTGTGGAACTTGTTATTTTGAATCATGAATCTTTGAAGCCAAAACCACAGGTCATGGAAAAATCCACCACGCTTCTATGCATCTCATTGATTTGCTTCCTTCACTTTTGACACTAACTCCCTCCAAACTATGATTGCACACCTCAAAACACCTGTTTACACAAAAAATGCACCAACCCAAATGTATGATCCAAAAAAGAAGATAATGCATGATGAAATCATTCCAATAATGCAAAAATGAATAAAAATAGCCTAAACTAATGCATGAATGCACATTCATTTTATATGTTCATCAAATTCTCCCAAGTTTAGTCTTTTGCTTGTCCTCAAGTGAAGAACATTTAATAAGAACATAATAATAATGCAAACAGAATGATGAGTTATCATCTAGTCTCAAATTCAAATTCAACCAATGTTATTCTAGAAGCATACATTCCACCTTTGCTAGGACCCTAAGTGCAATTGATTGAATGATGCATAAGAAATTAAGGGACATAATCTTTGAACTTTAATTTCTCTCAATAAAATATTTTTCTTAGGTTTCTAGCCTAAAAGACACTTACTTTCCATCTAAGCATGGATCTTCCACTCAAATGCTTTACATTAGCTACACTCGGTCTCAAAAGAGTGCCTCTTTCCCAGTAACTCATGGTCTTAAAGTGGTGCCAATTTCACTTATTGATATTCTTTTTTTTATTTACACAAATATATATAACTCTTTTTTTCTTTTTTTGTTATTTTTTGTGAAATTGGTAGACATTTCTCTAGTAACTAAATGTAATTAGTGTCACCATAGAAACAGAAGAAAAAATTTTAAGTCTATCACTCAAAAAATTTCTTCCTTAAGTGTCAAGTGTCAAGACTTCTTGTGTAGTGTGTGAAGTTTCCCAACAATTATCCCAATGTTTTTCACAAAATATCATTGAATAAAATTAAACTTGAGTCAAGATGATGTGTATGTTATGCAAATGCAACAACAAAATGACATGCAATTGATCCTCCCAAGCTTAGATGTTTAAGTTCTCCCCAACATAAACAAAATAACTAAGAATAGAAGGGATGGAACTCACAAAAACTAGTAATGGTGGAAGCGGCCCATTGTTGCCAACGTTGAAAATAGCTTTGCTTGTGAAGTGACGAGGTTGTTGCATTAATATCAGCAAAGTTTGCAACCCATGGCAAAGTATTAATGACTAGCAACTTCTCACCTGGAAACACCTCTGAAATAGGTTAAACATCCTGGTCATCCTCATCAAACTTCAGTCTTAAAAGGTTATCAGTTATCAAATTTTGCTTCCTTTGCTTATCTTGGATTTCCTTGTCAAACTCTTGCATTAAGAGAATCCAATGGATTAACTATGGCTTGGCATCCTTGGATGTCTCTTCTCCTCCACATTCACTCTTATTTAGGTTTTCTATTCTTCTTAAAGAACTGAATAATGGCTTGAGAACTTCCAATTGATGTGCACACTGTACCACCTTTTCATCACTCACTTCTTCAATTAACTCCTTTGCTCTTATTCTTGACAACAAAGTTCACTTCAATGGACTCTTCCTCCCATGATTATCCATTTCCTTTAACATAAGAGACTCAATGATTTCAGCCTCGAAACAATCTTCCTTGTCCACCTTATGCTTCACTACTTCATTTATGGAGGAGGTGACTTTGTCATCAGCTACCTTTAACATTAACTTACTTTGTTTTACATCTATCAATGTTCTTCCCATTGTTAAGAATGGTCTTCCCAATATAATTGGGACCTTAGTATCTTCTTTTATGTCAAGGACCACAAAATTTGTTGGAAAGATAAATTTATTGATGGATCAACTCTAAGCCCATTACACGGCTCACATTCACCTCAAAAGGCCCAAGCCAATAACTAGAAGTATGATGAGAAAGATTCAACAGGGCTTACATCAAGATGGCAATAATCCTCAAGGGCTTCAAATGCTTTTCTCATGGGCTGAAGAGGACATCAAAATATGATGGGTTTCATGTAAAAATATTAGCATAGTCTTTTAATTTGAGCCACATGTTAGACCTTGATTTCTAGAAATAATTGGCCAAAGTACATTGATGATTAGCTTATAAAATAGGCTAATTCAAGCCCAATTGGAAGCTTGCCCGAGAATGATCTCAAAGCACATGTTACACATGGTGCCAAGGCACGAGACATCATGTGAAAGACACTTGGGACATGATCCTTGCATCCATTGCATCAACGGATCCGAGAGGCTTCTTGTAGCCTAAGCTAAGTTGCATTTCATTTCCACATTAATTTGCATTACATCTTGGACGACCTCTCTTCTATAAATGAGAGCCTTCACCACTTGTATGAGGTAACTCTTTGCTTGGTAATTGAATGATGTTGAGATCACTCCACACAATTGCCTTAAGAGTCAAAGCTAGACTAAGCTTCTCCTTTAGCTCCTCTAGCCTCCTTCGTTGGGATAGGTCTCCTTCCTAGAGCTTCACTTCCATAATCCATAGCATAGCTCAAGGGCCTCTAACCTTGTTCCACTCATTTTCGATGCCTCATGGAGCTTCTCCTCTCCAAAACCGTGCTTAGAGCTCCATCATTTATCAATCTTTACTAAGACGTCTTCCACTATTCCATAAGGATAAGTCACTAAACGATCTCCTAATTGGAGAGTTATCATAGTAGGCTTCACTTTTCCAGTACCAAACCTTTTTCAAAATGGTCAAAGACATCAAATTGATGATTGCTCCAAGGTCACACAATGCCTTGCTCACCACTATATTTCTAATCTCACATGTAATGACAAAGCTCTCTGGATCTTTCAAGAGGAAACCACTAAGAGAAACTCTAGCCTAATTAAGTTGATTAACAAAAAGATAGGAGTCTGAAGTCATCTCAATAGAGTTTCTCTACTATATTCACGAATCAATTTACAAAGGTCCTAAGCTCTCGATTTATGGTAGAAAATGAGAGCTAAGTGGTCTAGAAAAATGGAAGGGAAAAAGATCTAGAATGTGGTATTTGGAGCCAAAAAAAGAGCATGAGGGAAGTGTGACTTGCCACCTAAGCAAGTCACATGGAGCATGCATGGAGACGCCTAGGAGAAGCTTGGTGACCAAGATTTGCACAAGAAGGATCTAGATCCTTCAGAAATGTGCTCTCCTTTTTGGTGGCCCAAATCCAAGCCCAACTCTCCTTTGGTCCAATTCATCTTCAAGGCCCAAAAACCCTCAAAGGCCCAATACATGGCCTAAAGAAAATCCTATTCTATTGAGTCCAAAATACAAGGCCCAAAATTAAGCCCTATTCTAGTATTTACAAACAAAAAGTCTTAAACTAGGTCTTCACATCTTCCTTGGCCCATGTGAAGTTCATATTGGCCTTGCATGTGCATTTAAGGCTCATTCCTCTTATATTCTCCTAGTCATCACCTTTGTAAGCATTATGTTTCCTTTTTCTAGACAACAAGTCTTTCATAAATTTAGCATAGCAAGGCATTTTCTCCAATGCCTCCGTAAATGGAATATTGATGTAAAGCTTCTTAAAAACATCAATAAATTTTGCAAATTGCTTATCTTGTTCTTTCTTCTTCAACCTTTGAGGGAATGGAATAGTAGGAACATATTCTCTCATTTTACCCTTTTCACTCTTTTGACCTTTCTCTCTTTCATTCTTCTCCTCACAATTTTTTTCTCACTTTTTCACTCCCTTTCACAATATCATCTCTTCGTTCATTTTTTCTCATTACCCATATCACTCCTTTTCTCATTTCTACCAACCTCTCACTCTTTAATTGAATTGCCTTACATTATTCCTTTGGGTTCGGAATGGTGTCACTGTAACGTCCTAGCCAAAAATTACTTATTTGAAAATAAGAAAGAAATATAATAATAAAACACGTTTATTATTAAGTACCTTCCAAAAATGTGGGAAAATTTAAAACATTTAATTCAACGCGCCAATTTTAACTAGAGTCCAAGGCGTTCAATTATTACAATATAAACTGTTTATAGAACCTTACAAATTAGTCCATAAAATTTCCATAAATAAAACTAATATCAAAATCCCCAGAGTTGGACCCACTCTGTTTCTAAGCATCCACATGCTCACCTGCATCCACATCTGCTCCCATGTAACAAGTTACATGATCATCGCCAAACACACAGATGGGTGAACTCAAATACAAGACAGATAATCTCAATATAAGTAATAAAGCAATTCAAAATTATGCCTCATGTTAGCCCCCAAATCCTTAATTCCTCAACTTCCAAATCTTATGTTGGACGCCTCTTGATTCTACACCCTTTGATGAGTACACTGATCGATCTTTGTTGCATGAGTGTCTACTTGACCCTCCGACTACAAGCCATCACCTAATAGTCCACACGCAGGAATAAATTGCCACGGCCACAATCCACGATACCAAGTGGAGTTCCCCAAAACAAACCACAGTTCATAGTTGTCCCCAAACTACCAAACTCATTCAGTTGCACTGAAGAGGGTAATCTTCCAGAACCTCGTCGTATGAGCCACGATATCACACACTCCACTGGACTTCCTAAACCACCAGACTACAATCTTGAGTGGCCACGTGTTACCCTAATATAAATTACACTCGTAAATGAGCCCCCGATCAAAGCATCACATCATGACCTTCATCCAAAGTTGTGTAGAAATCCTCCTCGCGATCCAACTCTGCACCCAAAACCGCCTGGCACACCTCTCGTGTCGCTAGGCGGAACTTGGTTCTAGACCGCCTGGCAGGCCTCTCACGCCGCCAAGCGCCAAGCACCTTCCAACACCTCTGTCGCAGACCTTTCGCTTGGCGGAACCAACCCTGCCACCAAGCGCCACGCGCGTACAGTGGCCACTACCACTGTTTTGAGTCTCTATCGCCTGGCGGCTCACCCCACGTCGTTAGGCGTTATACCAGTAACGCAATGCTACTAATTTTTTGGCACTTTTGCACAAGTTCCAATGAACCTCCAACATACAATACCCAATAATATTCAGTTAACAATTATCCAGTCATAATTCCTATCACTGGACACTGTGCACACATTTAATCTTGTCACTCAATCAATTATATTATGAATACCATATCCTACTTCATTTTCTAATTTACACACGACTCATTCCATTCAACTCAACATCACAATTGATACATCCACAACAGTCCCTACAAAACTAAACCATAATACATCCAAAAGCCAAACATTCATATTACATGAATCTCATCTCAATTATTGTCTATTCCCACCCATTAATAATTTTTCGTAAAAACCTTCCCTAAATTACCCAATAATCACATACAAAACAAAATGTAATAGAAAAAATAGAGCTGCCTACGACTAATGTGTCGCTTGACAGTAATACATGCGTCGTCAGGCGATGCATACAAATTCTGGGTTCAGCCCTGATTCTCTACACTTGTTCGAACCCTAAAACCTCAAATCATATTCCCAGCACAACTCCTGACATGATTTTACTGTTCAACATCACCCAAGTTCATGCTAAACCAACCTAATATCATTTTCATGGAAGTAGTACATCAATCCTAAACCGAAATGTATTTCATCATTCCCAATTCCCACATGAACCCTAATCCCCAATCATCTTCACGACTTATTCAATTATCACAAATTTATACAACTTCTGACATGTAAACACACAAAAATATTTATAATTTGATATAAAGATTCCAACCTAGCACCACCAATATCACATAACTCAAGAAAACATTACAACTGGGCAAGCCAGTTTGCGACGCCTAGCGGACAACACCTAGCCGCCAGGCAGTTCATAGGAAAAACCCAGAAATTGGGTTCTGGAACATGCGTCTCCTGGGGGTTCATTCAACGCTACCAGACGATTTTTGGAATTTTCCAAAAACACGAACAATTAACCACATTTTGGCAGAATCCAAGGTTCGCATACATTTCATTCAATCCAGAATCATACAATAAGCACTAAAAACACGAAAATACAGCTCCCCCTAACCTGGTATTCCTTGCTTCCACTTGCAAAATTAACTATCCTTTCTGATTTCCAAAGCCTCCTTTGTTCTTCCACCTTTCAGCACTTCCTCTCACTCAATATTTATAAAAAATAATATATTTAAATAACACACAATTGGCATACATAGGACTCGAACCCAAATCCTCTCACACAATCAAGTACTCTTAACCATTTAAGCTAGTATTTTTCCATGTCATGAAAGTTAACATTTAATGCCATAAAGGCTCACACTACCCGCATTTATTAAATAATTATTTATTTAATTATTTAAATCCTCTAGTCTTACAGTCACTAGGGAAGTCTTACAGTCACTAGGGAAAGTTGACCAATTTGATTCTCCAACTTTTTGATTGAAGCTTCCTAGTTCTTGAAATTAGTCTTTACCTCATTTATGAAATTAGAAGTTTGCTCCATAAATGTTGAGGTTTGCATAGTTAGCTTCTCCAAAGCACTCTCCAAAGTAGATATCTTATTTCCTTGGTTGCTAGATTGTGCTTGATATTGATATGGAGACTTTGGTTGATTAGATTGATTCAAACCACTCCAAGGTGTGTTTAGTGAACTCCTCTAATTTGTATTAAAATTGTTAGCAAACTAATTATGTTGTTGGCCTACTACATTCACATGTGCCTCTCGATAAGTGACTTGACATTCACCATTTTGATGCATTCCTCCACAAAAATCACACATTAGAGACGTTGTATTAAATACTTTTGCTTGCATATTACCCAACTTCTGAGTCAACTCAATCATTTGTTATGTTAATAACCTGTTTTGAGCTAGGATAGCATCCAAAATATTAACCTCTAATACTCCACCTTTTCTATTTTGACCATCAAATTGCATATTCACGGTATTATTTGCCATTAACTCAAGAGTCTCGAAAACTTCCTTTGATGTTTTCAAATTAAACGATCTTCCACTTGTTGCATCCATAATTGCTTTAAAAGAGGGTGCAAGACCGTTGTAGAATATCTGGACTTATAACCAATCTGGTAAAGCATAATGTGGGCATTTCCTCAATAACTCCCTATACTTTTCCCAAGCCTCGTACAGAGATTCAGTTTCTTGTTGCACAAAAGTAGTGATTTCATTTCTCATTCTCGTTGACTTGGATGCAGGAAAGTATTTGATTATGTTGGATGACTTGCAACAATGAAGGCTTGGTTTCAAAATTTTTGGCTTGAACATGAGGTCTCATAATGCTTCCTTGTAATTATTAGTATTTGGCATTGAATAATCACGAAGAGTCCTCCTCACAAGTGGGTCTTGATCTGCCCTTGTTGATATATGCTCTTTCTTATCAATTGATGGCTCTGCTTTTCTTTCTTGCTTCTTCTTTCTTGCGCTACTCCTATTACGTTTAGCAAAATGATCAATTTCAGGGTCAAAAAGCAAGATTTTTTCTGCAACTGTACCTCGCATAAACAACTTAGAGACACAAGATTCTAACAACAAAATTCACGTGAAAACAAATTAATATAAGCAAGATAATTAAAATAGAAAAAATAAATAAATAAATAACTAAAAGTAAAAATAGTTTTGACTACCTAAAAATTAAATCTCAAATCTTAAGCGAACTAGATCACTAATATCAACAGAAAAATCAATCCTTGGCAACGACGCCAAAAGCTTGACAAACGTTTGGCAAGTGCACCAATCGTTAACGTAGTAATAAAATATCGTCCTTTGGGATTGACTCGTTGAATACTAAATTCCTAATTTACATGATTTTGAGCAAATGAGATTCACTGGAATTGCAAGCATAAACATGTCCAATTTCTCAATTGTGACAACCTTACCGATTCAATTTATAATTACAAACAATCTTCAATTTCCTAATTGTAAAATTGCTCATAGAATAAACAAAAAAAAATCATAAATAGAACACTCAAATAAATAACATTAATGAACATCAATTGTCAAGAAATAGAAACTATAATATAGAGTCTTACATCAATTTTCCAACAAAAACAAAATTAGTTTTGTATAATGTAAAAGCTAAATATCGGCAAAAGAAGAGAAAATGATGAAGATGAGGAGAGATTTTTTTTGTGAACGATCCTCCCATTTTATCCTTTCTACGTTTTCTCCACTTGTTGAGATTGTTACTTCTCTCCCTTAACCATTTCCCCTTTTTTATCTTTCTTTTATATTCTTTTTCTTTAAATCCTTCACAATCCACATCATATTAATATTTCTTTATAAAAATCAACATGTTGTGGGAAAATCCACAAGCCACATGCGAAACTCATTGTTTTGCACTCTATATTCTAAAGTCAAATCCATAGGTCGTAGAAAAAGTTCATCAGGCACTTGTAGAAGTTGTTGTTTTGATTCCTTCACATTTGAGGCCAAATCCATTGTCATGGAAAAATCCACCAAGCATCAGTGAAACTTGTTTTGAATCCTACATCTTTAAAAACAAAACCACAGGTCATGGAAAAATTCACCAGGCACGTGTGAATTTCACTCATTTGTTTTCTTCACTTTTGACACTAACTCCCTTCAAATTGCTCACCTCAAAACACCACCTGTTTACACAAACAATACACCAACCCAAATGTATGGTCCGAAACAAAGATAATGCAAAATGATATCATTGCAATAATGCAAAAATGAATAAAAATGGTCTAAACTAATGTATGAATGCACATAGATTTTATTTGTTCATCAACATTATGGATGGAAACTATTACTTGAAATATTTCATTGGTACAATTTTATACCATTTCGTCACTCATCAATTTAAAGTCATCGTAGAAACCATTCTATAATGGTTGATTCTTAATTTGCGTTCTATAATTGTTGTCTCAACTACAAAATGAGTTACATTACATTTCCTAATATATAATACCAAATAAACACTCTAATTTGGCAACAAGGTTTACACGCATAAAGCACTCATAGTGGTGTTTACGTCTGGCATTGTGCATTCACCAAGGCCTTCCTATTCCTCCAAGCCTCCGAGCCAACTGAATATCCTTTGTCACTGAGATAACAAAAAGAAAGAGAACTCAAAAATACTCACATGGGAAGAAATACTCAAAAATAATAATAATATTATTATTATTATTATTATTATTATTATTATTATTATTATTATTAGCTTAAATTATACAACATGGTTATACACGAACAAAAAATAATTAAAGAAATTCATCATAAGCGATAATAACATAGTAATGAAATAAAAATATTAAAGGTAAAGGGAAAATTATTAGAAAAAAAAAAAAAGGAAAAATGGGAACTAGAATTCTGAAGGAAGTAAAATGGGTCAACCGGGTAAAAAAGGAATAGCCACATGAGACATGAGGAACAAAGGCAACATTTTGTGATATGGGAAGGAGGGTTCTGCAACCCTATACATGACCAGAGGTAATAAACTCTCCGCTATGTTTATATCTTTCTGTATTCAGCATTCTTTATAAAGATACACACCAATTAAAAGGTAATGGCGAATCAGAACTATAAGTGTATTTGTCAATTAAAACAATGCGTATTTTCTCTTAAAAAAAGGCAAAACTTTCCACCCAGTACAGCACCGGGAAGTTTTTTTCC
>Ga0214545_1010542_pt1 | contig 13336 bp, 8 predicted proteins | sample CNSS4metaG_FD_160064 | JGI IMG/M metagenome (GOLD analysis project Ga0214545, IMG submission 160064) | Root nodule microbial communities from cowpea collected in UCLA plant growth center, Los Angeles, California, USA - CNSS4 | ecosystem: Host-associated > Plants > Roots > Nodule | place: USA... | reverse complement strand
TAAGCGGCGTGGGTCGAACACCCTTAACTTGATGTTAATTCGTTTAAGTTCCCCACCCTTACCACAAGTAAGCGGCCTGGGTCGAACACCCTTAACTTGATGTTAATTCTTTTAAGTTTCCCACCCTTACCACAAGTAAGCGGCCAGGGTCGAACACCCTTAACTTGATGTTAATTCGTTTAAGTTCCCCACCTTTACCACAAGTAAGCGGCCTGGGTCGAACACCTTTAACTCGATGTTAATTCGTTTAAGTTCCCCACCCTTACCACAAGTAAGCGGCCTGGGAAGAACACCCTTAACTCGATGTTAATTTGTTTAAGTTCTCCACCCTTATCACAAGTAAGCGGCCTGGGTTGAACACCTTTAACTTGATGTTAATTCGTTTAAGTTCCCCACCCTTACCACAAGTAAGCGGCCTGGGTCGAACACCCTTAACTTGATGTTAATTCGTTTAAGTTCCCCACCCTTACCACAAGTAAGTGGCCTGGGTCGAAGACCCTTAACTTGATGTTAATTCGTTTAAGTTCCCCACCCTTACCACAATTAAGCGGCCTGGGTCGAACACTCTTAACATACAATAGCATACACAAACATTCCATACATACACAAATTTAAAGAGCAATTAAACCGTAAGTAATCGGCATGCATATCAAACAGCAAAATAGAGGAATGTACGAGTTATTACAGACTTAGAATAATTAAACTAAATTGGAAGTATTAAATTAAATCCTAAGCCGCCTTCTGCTCCACGTCTTCCGCCACCACCTCTTCACCACCAACATTAGCGTCAACCGCCTCCTTTTCCCCATTTCCTTCTGGACTAGATTCTTCCTCATCTATAAGCATACCATCGACAACATCCTTATTCACATCAAACCTAACATCATTAGCATCAACACCCTCATAAAAAAATGACGCTTGTCGAACACCCTTCTGAAAGCCATTGATATGTTCTTGTATTATGCAGCTCTTCAAGTCCTCCAGCTCACCCTGCAGCCCATCATGCTTTTCCTTGATATCATCATAGTCGGCCTCTAGTTCTGCAATTCGACCCTTCAGTTTTTCCTCAGAATCAAGGCATCGTACCCTCCACGTGGCAAGCCTCTTCCTTTCCAGTTCCCACTCCTCCTTCTCCTTTTTCCACGCTTCCTTCTCTTCATCATGCTTATCAACTTTCTCCTGCAACTCCTCCACCTTGGTTCGATTTCCTTCTTTCACCTCTCGTTCGTATAAAGAACCCACACGCCGACCAAGCAGCAAGGTCTTGCTACTAAATTCGACCATGGCCTTCACCAAAGCTCTTGGCTCCATATTGTCAATTGAATTTATCAACGATTCCGGCACATTAATCTCAATATCCTTCCTCACAGTAGTTTTCGGAAGCTCAATCAACCCAGCTTCCGGCCCCTTCACCCCACTGGTCGAGCCTGCCCTGATCACGGCAGCTCGCACTTTCTTCACGTCCTTGCCCTTGCCCGCCCTAATAGGCAACTCCGCTTTCCTTTTTGTGTCGCCATGCACATGGACGTCCACTAGTGAATCCTGCAAGTTGGGAACCATAGTGTTCCTGGTAGCTTTAGCCTTCACCGCCTTCTCCTTACGAAGGGCTTGGAAGAGTGTCAAGTTCTTCTTGCCAAGTTGCGCCAAATGCCCTGAAGTACACAACACACAAATCGTCAAAATACTCCAATCAATAACAATGCTCAAAGTTACAAAAAAAATACCTTCAATATCTATAATAGGGTGAACCGAATTATACACCTTAACTAAGCCCTTAGTGGGCATCTTATCGCTAAATTGCATCAAAGTATCCACCACCTCCTTCTCACCCACCGACAGATCTTCCCTCGAAATCAACTTATATCTCCAAGGGTTGCCGGTCCAGAAGAATGGAAACTTAGTATTACCATCAGCGGTATAGAAATGCGACCAACCAGCCAGCTTTAATACAACTTTGAAGAACCCATCTTTGAAATGCTTGAACGATTGAGTGAAGGCCTCCAATTTGTTGAGACCAGGCCAACTGATTAACGATAACCATGCTATCCGACTCTTCGGCCTTGTGCCAAAAAGGTATAAGAACGCTTGGGGAGACGGTTCCAAGTACAGCACCATGCACAGTAATCTGAAAGCTTACAAGTACGCCCAGCTGTTCGGATGAAGCTGAGTAGGGGCAACATTCAACAATCGCAGCACTCTCATAGTGAATTCGTCAAAAGGTAGGCGGATGTGCAGCTGTGAAAAGTGGCACATATACATATAGAAGAATTCTTTGACTGCTCCTTCTCGGCCATGGCACGCGCATTCAACAGCAGTAACCCGCTCTGGAGCAATTATGTCCCTTCGCACACCCTTCTCGATAGGTGTACAATTCAACCACAATTTTAGCAAACGCGACCACCGGAACAACGACCGCTGAGTCCGCACGTCTGTCGCTACCCATTCATATCCGGTCTTTGCCGGCCAATTACTCTCAGCCAGCTCCTCGGGCAAATCCTCCCTAATTTCAACCACCCTCTCCACTGGAATTTCCCTTACACTACCAACTTCTTCCCTATCGCTACTATCATCTCGACTACTCCCGCTATCCTTAGACCGCTCACTACCCGAGTCTGACAACGAAAACCTATCGCTACTACTAGACATACCTGATTTCTTTAGGAAAGATGACGGAAGAGGAAGAGAAGATATCAGACAGCTCTATACGCACGCGAACGAATTTTTTGCAAATGAAACAGAGTGAATGAAATGCAACACCATCTTCATTTATACACACGAATTTCAAGCGTCAGAACCCTTTCCCGCCAAAAAACATAACTCTTTTCGATCATCACAAAGTACCAAAATGGCGGCGCCAAACCTCCCTAAGTCAGCCTTCTGACACCTTTTCACCTGCCACAAACCCTTTCACCTGCCACAAACCTTTTCACCTGCCACAAACCTCTTCTAGCCTTAACACTGTTCATCACACTTAAAGGTTGGGGGACTGGTGTATCACACCTAGCCGATCTCGACTAGCACATCAGTACATATCATCCTTCACCGACACATCGTATCACCAAAGGCTGGGGGACTGGTGTACCGGACCTGGTCAACTTAACCATATAAATGACAACCCTCACATATATGCCGGAAATAACACAAATACGCGACTTGGGCCGGCATAGAATCAGACTCATAACTGGACGAAAACAAAAGTAACAACAAAACGGCCAATCTAGGACAGTGTGCGGCCAAGGACGACATCCGACAAGTTGAGAAGTAAACGGATCAGACCACTCTTAAAGACTTAGTAAAAATGGAAGCCCCCACGTTCAATAGGTCTTAAGGGCCTGGGTTAGGGCCCATGCCCACTCACAGCTCAAGCTAGAGCCCAAGTCAAGGCTTGGCCCATGGGATAATCAGACATCATTAATTCTCTATAAATACGCGTGGACCCCAGTAATTAAAGGTATGCATTCATTAATCATAGATTTGACCTTTTTGAGAGCTTTGACTCACTTGAGCTTCGAAGTATCTTCTGCAGGTAACCCCTTCTGGGTCCAAACCGATATGTACAGACCGGGAAGAAACCAACCGAGAAGATAGCGGACTACATAGTAAGGTGACGCTTGTGCCTAACTCATCTTATTTGTTCTCTGCAGGAACACTTCCTCTACAATTAGAACCTTTGGTTTTTTTAAGAGAGATTTTGTGTACGTTTACAACTGTTGGATCCATCCTTAAAATAACTTTTGATTAAGTGTTTGAAAGAGTCACTTTCACCTTCTATGCACTATTAAATGAGTCAAAATTAACAATATGTGTCTTAAGTTGCATGATGTTTTTACCTTTAAAGCTTCATTATATACACAACGAAGATAAACTCATTGTAGAACGCCAAAAGGTTTCTGATTAGAGACTACCTTTAACACCAGAAGGAATGCCTTGTTTGAGTTTCCTTGAGCCTTCACAGATTATAGTGAATCATCATAATCATATGACACTCTTTACTTTAATGAGTATCTTGAATCCTCAAACATTTAGAGGTGACAACTATATTCAAAATGTGTTGTTTAGGTGGTAGCAGCAATGTCGTGCCAAGTTAGAAATCTATGTTTTCATACTATTCGTAAATATAGAATGTAGCTAACACTTAGTGTAAAAATGATTGTGTTCTTGTCGCTTAGAGATTCTAGTAACATCATTCCCTACAATGACTAAATCATTAAAATACATTATTAAATACACACATTATCAAGGAGTTATGATCGTAGAAACTGAATGATCTACCTTTATCGCATTTTAGCCTAAAGGTTTGAACAATGTGACTAAATTTTCCAAACCAACCACATGGAGATTGCTTGTGACCAAGTGACACAATTTAAAACTAAGGTGGTTGCCCTATGTACACTTCCTTTTATATCATAATAAAAAAAACATTTTATCTAATTAACGAAGATACTAGTATGAATAGCTGCCATGGCAAGAAAAGGACAGGCCATAGTCATGTTTTGATTGAGGCCATAAACTGTATCTTATAGCCAACATCAAGTGTTGAGGTGATCAAACTCACCATTGGGTTCAACTTAATCGCATATAAACATACACAATAGTAACCAATTGTCTTTATCTTGAATATAAGAGGAACTAACTCCCAAGAGCTTGTGTTCCAAAAATCATGACTTGTCATTATCAATCATGACTTGTCATTATCCAAGATGATCAAGTGCTTTTATCACAATTTTTAAAATAGGGAATAGAAGATATAAAGAAAATAAATGAGAATAGGTAGGGATAACTTGTAATAGCTAAGAAAATTGTAAATATGATGTAAATTACGATTAAAATGAATCAAGTCATCATTATAAAAGTCATGTTGTTAAGTGATGATGGAGAAGAACTTCATGACGAAGACTCACTTTGGAGCATTTGACTACTTATTTGGTTCCTCCATTGATGGGTAATAAGAGGTGGTGATGATAGTTCAAGAAAATTCAATGTGGAATTTAGGTTGTCATTAGTAGGAAGAACAAAAGACTCAACAAATGGCATAGGTAGGACTTGTTGGACAAAATAAATATCATGTACAAAAGTATGGAAGAAAGGATATTGTGTAAAAGGGTGACATTAGTAGACATATAATACCTTTTTGTTTCAAAAAGTAACACAATTATCAATTTTTTATGACAGGAAAATCCTAAGAAAACACATTTGATGATTCTAATTGATACTTTATCTAAACATAGAGACATGTCATATGCAAAGCATACACATAAGTTCATCTTATAGGTTTGAACGTATGACATTTGGTTGAGTATCAATACCATCCAGTCAAAGATAAATAATTGATTTTTCTCAATCTTACTAGAGTAAAGGATCTTACATGCCAATTTAATGTAGGTTTTTTCCTTCATTTCGCTGAACATATGAAATTTACTAGAACTTTATGAAATTGAAATTTGACAAGCCATTTTTTCAACTTATCTATAAGCATCTTGTTTTTATGTTCACTTTGAAATTTAGAAAAAACTTGATAACAATCAAAGTCATCATCATCTTTGCCTTAATACAAAGCAATTGAGGAACAACATTTTTTGAAAACAACATTTACTTCTCCATTCTATTTGTTTTCCGAAACACAAAAATGTTGATGAATGAAACTTTAACAATTCCTCTGATATCATCACATTCAAATACTCCAAGTAATTTATTCAGCTTCCTTCTCAACTTTTCAGCAACGTGATAACCATAAAAAAAGCTCTTTCTATCCTCAATAATAATATAGACATGAATTTTAGTAGTTGAAATCTCTAGTGTTAGCTGTATTATATATTCCGTAGTAGTAAGAGAGCATAAATTTTCAGATTGACATTGTTATTGAAATCACTTTCGCAAAGATAACATCAAACACAAATGATTATTGTGTCCTAAGATAATTATTGGCACACATCACAATGTCAACATAATTGTCAACATTTTTGTTGCAAAATTTTGAAATTCTTCTTCTTGATGCTACTGTTGGGATGTCGTTCAACTTTGTTGTGTTTTGGCAAAATCATAAAATGGAAAGTAAATTTTTCTTTCAAAAAATGTTGTTCCACATTTGCTTTGTATAAAGGCAAAGATGATAATGACTTTGACTTTTATCAAGTTTCTTCTAAATTTCAACCAGGATAAAAAGATAATATGCTCATAGATAAGCCGAGATAGTGGCTTGTAGCCAATTTCCAACTTCATGTAAATTCTTACATTAAATTTCATGTCCAAAAAAATGAAGGAAAAAATTTACATTAAATTGGCATGCAATATCCTTTACATAGTGAGGTTGTGAAAGATCAATAGTTTATTTTTGATTGGGATGATATTGATACCCAACAAAATGTCACACATTCAAACCTATATGATGAACTTAAACATCCATTACTTTACCATTTGAACATTTGCCTTTGCCAAGAGAGATTTTATGTACATTCTCAACTGTTGGATTCATCCTTAGAATAGTTTTTGAGAAAGGTATTTAGAAGAGTCACTTCCACCTTTTAGGCATTTGTAAATAGGTCAAGATTACGAACATGCGTCTTAAGTTGCATGTTGGATTGTGACATGGTGTTTTTACCCTTATTATAAAGTTTTGATATATACAAAACGAAGATCAGCTCATTGTAGAACACCAAAAGTTGTCTAATGAAAGACTATCTTTAACATCTTATAAAGTCCCCATAATTTCCTTCATACCATCAATAATTGAGGAAAGCCCAAACACATTTTGTGCCCCGAGACCAATTCAAATTGGGGCAACTCCCTAGTTAATCTTCATCACCTCATCCAAGCCTTTTCAAGCCCTTGGCAATTTCATGGATGTCATTCAAATAGTGTTTCAAAAGAAATGATTAAAAAAGTGTTCATTAGTAAATTGATTAGACCAAAGAAATTATTTGAAAAAGTAAAAAAATATCAAAGTAGAATGATTCCATGAATTCGAAATAACAATGAAATGGGGATCAAAAAAAATGCAAAATAAATATTCATACATAAGGTATTTGATACATCATACCAAGTCATGCATACATGAGTCATTCATATTTTTGAATAAAATATTTTTCTCATTTCCAATCAAAACCCTCTTCACTCATACGAATGGTTATTGAATTCTTTTGTTTTAGAAGGAAGAAAATTAAAAAAAAATACATAAATTTTGTTTCTATGATGTTTCTCAAATTTATGGCTCTCTTCATTCATATGAATTACCAATATACCATAAGCCTAGCTTCCACTAGCCCCCAAGCCCAGTTCCCACACTGGTCCCCAAGCCTAGTTCCCACACTGGTCCCCAAGCCTAGTTCCCACACTGGTCCCCAAACCCAGTTTTGTCTGCCTCAGTTTTTTTTCTAGCCCTAAACCTAGATTTCCTTACTCTCAAATTAAAATAAAGGAAAAATGAAAAATGAAAAAAAGCAAATTCCACCCATGCATCCATGTATGCATCATCATATAGGTGCAAAAAGAAATCATAACATATCATGCATCATCAAATCATCCATCATACTCCACAAAATCATTGAAAATCATTTAAAAAAATAAAGAAATTTGAAAAAAAAAAGTTAGCAATGACATTTTTTTTGTGTAAGGTTCACAAATGTTAGGCATTCACGCGGTATTTGTCGATACTTCAAGACCAAAATCCAGGTTCTCAGTTTATACATCATGACCTCTTGCGAGGAAATGGTCATTGATTTTATGTTTACATCAAGACCCTCTACGCGGCAATGGTCATTGATTTTTTTGTCACATCAAAACCCTCTATGAGGCAATGGTCATTGATTTCTTTACATCAAAACCATTTGCAAGGCAATGGTCATTGATTTCCTTTTATACATCAAGACCCTCTGCGAGGCAACGATCATTGATTTCTTTGTCACATCGAGGCCCTCTGCAAAGAAATGGTCATCGACTCCTTTACATCAAGGCCCTATGTGAGGCAATGGTCACTGATTTCTTTGTTTACATAAAGACCCTCTACGAGGCAATGGTCATCGATCTCTTTACATCAAGACCCTCTACGAGGCAATGGTCATCGATCTCTTTACATCAAGACTATTTGCGAGGCACTGGTCATTGATTTCTTGACATCAAGCCCTCTACGCCAATGGTCATTGATTTCTTTGTCACATCAAGACCCTCAATGAGGCACTGGTCATCGATCTCTTTACATAAAGACCCTCTGTGAGGCACTGGTCATTGATTTCTTTCCATCAAGGCCCTCTGCACGACAATGGTAATTGATTTCTTTGTCACATTAAGACCTCTGCAAAGCAATGGTCATTGATTTATTTCCTTTTGATATAGACTCTCTTCTCGGGATTGGTCTAATCTATTTTTTCAAAAATTCAAAAAAGAAAATAATAAAACAAAGTGATTTTTCGGATCGGGACCCTCTACATGGTAATGGTCATCGAATCCTTTGGATATAGACCCTCTCCTCGGGATTGGTCTAATCTCTTTTTCAAAAAGTCAATTTACAAACAGAATGTGGATTTTCAAACAGAGGCCCTTTACATGGTAATGGTCACTGAATCCTATGAACATACCCTTTCCATAGGATTGGTCTAATTAGTTTTTTTTTTCAAAAAGTAAAAAAAAATGGTGTGTCGGATGAAGACCCTCTACTTGGTAATGGTCTCCTAGTTCTTTTCTTTAAGATACAGACCATCTCCTTTGGAATGGTCAAGTTTGTCTTCAATTTTGTCTTCTTTTGAAACTCGACCGAAATTGGTGTTTTTATCTTTACTTATCTTTTATTACGATAATATGAAAAAGTCAAATTTTCATATTATCTAGTAAAATATAAGTAAAGAGGGGCAGCTCTCAACACCCAATTTCATCTGGGTGAATAAATTTATTTTAAAAAAAATAAAAAAATGTGAAACAAAATTTTCTTCAAAGCTTTTTCAAACTTTAATTTTTTTTAAAAAAAAGAGATGGAAAAAAGAAAAAAAAAGGAAAAAGAATGAAGATCCCAATTTGTTATTTGTTATCACACTCATTTTCATGAGCCCAACAACTCAAATATTTTATACCCTTTGTTCCTAATAGAGAAATTAGTGATATGATTCTACTCATCAGAAGTAATATCTCTTTAAATGATAAGAATCAATATTACTAATAGGGATTGATTTTGTGCTCTGATTTGCTCCGATGTGAGATCATGACCAATTCCTTCCTTATATTGTTCATTACAATTAAGGCTGAGATTGCATTGATATTGCAAGGTGTGAGTATAAATACGCACTCTATCATGACTGAAAAAAAATATTTTATATACTTCTCTAATTCTTTCCCATCACCACTCCCACACACACCTCCTTTTTTATTTCTCTTTCAAAAAAAAACATATTGAAGGAGGTGGAACAAAAAAGAGAAACCTCTCATCTTTCTCTACACTCTCTCTTTCTCTCATTACCACCCACATAGACACCTCTCATCTTTATCTCTATGGGAAAAACAAACACAAAAATATTAGAAAAGGAAGCAAGAAAAAAGAAAAGAGAAAAGGTGAGGAGATATTGAAAATTTTTGAAGGTACATCACTCTCAGTTCTTTCATCTTTTGATTTAGTTTTTCCAATTTTCATTTTTTAATCATAAAAAAAATATTTTTTCCCTTTTTTTAGTGTCTGCTCGACCGCTCGCGTCGCATAACATCAATTTAACTTTTGTTTTTTTTTCTAAAAAGTATATATAGATGATCTAAAAATAAAAAATAGCTTTCTTTGTTTACTTTTTAATATTTATCTTGCTCATGACATTCACATCCACTTTTAAATAACTTTAAAAATATTAAAAATTTATAAATGATTAATGAAAAAAAAAATAAAAGATAAAAAGAAAAGAATTTATTTCAACTGTCTGTCTGGCCACTCGCGTCGCATATACCAATTTAAAATAATTCAAAATACGAAAAATTTAAATAAAAAGGTTTTCAAAAATATCAAAAAATTCAAACCATTTTCCACATAGTTTTTTTTTTTGTAAAAGAACTACGTAATCCTGATTCTCCATTGTAAATGGAGATAGGTAGGAGCGAGGATTAATCCTTGTCGGGCCCAAAAAACAAAAAAATATTTTTGTTTTGTAAATTCATTTATTATTATTTTTTGGGAAAATAAATATTTTGAAAAACCATATAACTTTTGCACATTTCATTAAAGGTAGCGTCTCAAGACGGGCGTTGTGAGGTGTTAATACCTTCCCCACGCGTAACCGACTCTCGGACCCAAAATCTGGTTTTTCGCATACCTTGTTTTATCTTTTTTGGTTTTTAAAGTTTTCCAAAATAAACTATGTGACGACTCCAAACTCTATTTTTACAAATTTTATTTTTGCTTCGTTGGCCCATCACGATTTCGATTGCGACAAAGACCAGACTTGATGTATGTTGTAAGTTTGGTCGCTCGTTTCATGTAGAATTCCACAGTGATGCATCAACAAGCTATGAAAAGGGTTATATGTTACTTGAGATGAACTACTAATATGGGGATGTTCTATACACGTGAAGCATGGAAGGTTTTGACTACTTATTGTGATAGTGATTATGCTGCAAATTTAAAAGATTGAAAGAGCACCTCAGTATATGTTTTTAAAATGCCAAATGGGTTAGTTGCTTGGAGTTCGAAGAAGCATCCAGTTGTATCATTGTCTACCATTGAGGTTGGTTTTATTTCTGCAGCGGGTTGTGCAGCTTAAAGCATTTGGATGCTCCGCATTCTTGAAAAGCTAAGAGTGAAGCAAAATAAGTGTGTTATCTTTTGTGATAATAGTTTAGTAATTAAATTGTCCAAGAACCTTGTTATGCATGGTAAAAGTAAGCACATTCACGTTCAATTTCTTTTTCTTAGAGAGTTAGCAAATCAAGGAGAGGTGGAACTAATACATTGTGGACCAAAGATCAATTGGTTGATATCATGACAAAGGCCTTTGAAGTTGGAGGTATATACGAAGCTTAGAAAAAGGTTGGAAATGTATAAGTTTAAGGAAATAAACGAAATGTGTACAATAGTTCGGTCTAAGAGGGGATTTGTTAGAGTTTTATTGTTATTAGAATAAATTTATTCCTATTATTTAGCAGCAATTATTTCTTGTTTCTAGATTCTTTTCTTGATTGTAGTCGTGATTCTTTTTCTTAATTGTAGTCGTGATTGAATCACGAGCGATTTTTCCGTTTCTTTGCTTGGCTTTATAAACAACCAAGTTATTTATTCAATAAAATAAGCTTTTACAACTAATTGCATACTTCATCTACCTAGCTTATAATAGAAAATATTTTCATTATAAAAATATAAATATAAAATGTTTTATTTAATTTGATTAAACTTTAAAAATATAAAAATAATATTGCTTTTAATTTGATTAAACTTTAAAAATATAAAAATAATATTGCTTCTGTATGACGTAATCAAATTGTTTTTAAACATATATGTCATAAATATAAATATAAGCATAGTCTCGGGTGTCATTTATTTTAGCAATAGATTTTTTCAAGAAAATGTAACCACTAATGTAATGGTACTGTTTACACTAGATAGGAGTAGGTTTAATCATCATTGGACCCAAATAGGTTTTTTTCATCACATTGTGACACCAGTCATTATGACTCAAGTAGTTGTTGGATTAAGCTTTTACCATTAGGGCAAAAGTTATAACTAGGAACCCACCTAGCATCTGTTACAAGATAATTGTGCAAATCACAACAATTTCTTCCTTAACAATTGCAACAATTTCCCCCTTAACAATTGTCCTTAAAAAAGACATCAAGGATAATCATTAGTTGCAAGTGTTAAAACATTGTATTTGTCTTAAGTCAAGAATGATTTGTTATTTTAAAAATATTCATGTTAAGTCAAAAGTTACTTGTTTAAGCTTTTTTATATTGGTCACCATTTGTTATTTTAAAAATACTCATATTGGTTACCATTTCATTGGTCATTGATGTATGGTGAACAATTTAGTGACCGAAATTAATAGTCGCTTTCATCACCAAATTCAACGACCATGACTAAAATAAGTAACTGATTTAGTGACTGAAATTAGTAACTAATTTGGTGATCAATTTAGTAACTAATTTATTGATCGAAATCCATAATCAATTTAGTCACCAATTTCTGCATAATTTAGTGAAAACTTTTCGGTCACTAATAATATTATTCTTTAATTTTAATTGTTTGCGAAAAAAATAATATACTTAATAAAAATATAATATATGTTGGGTATTGGGCTCCCTTCCTATGTGGAGAAAAGGCCCAAAATTTGAGAAGCTCATGTCTCACTTAACCTAGTGGAGAGGAGGCTATAAAATAAAGAGAGAGGCAGAACAATAAAGTCAGAACACACTGAAAGCCCTAACACATAGAGGGAGAGGTAGAGGGAAAATTCTGTTCACGTTTTTCACAAAGCTGTCACAGTAAAATCGGTGCTGCGGATTTGTTCACCGTTGCATCGGGCTGAAATTTTTACAACAGGTTCGGAACTCATTGCTCTTCATTCTGACCAGTCAGATCTTTGATATGAGGTCTGAGTTGGGAGATATTAATTTCGCACTGTAGCAGTGATTTGTAGAGGTTTTCCTCTCTTGTTCTTCTCTATTTGAAAGCTTTGTTGCTTTGTTATTTGGTTGGGTGTTGGCACTAATATGTGCTATTGATTGAGACTCTTTTGTACTCTTGTTGATCATAGTGAAGCTATTTCTTTGGTCTGGACGACTCGTGGTTTTTACCCTTGATTTGAGGGGTTTTCCACGTTAAAAATCTTGGTGCCTTTATTTGTGCTTTTGGTGATTTATTATTGCTGCTCTTTGATTATTGCTCCTCATAGATTCTTGCAAGTTAGGGGAAATTATATCTGCTGCATTCTCTGGTATATTGTTTGTTGTTGTTTTCCCCATCAGAGTGGTATCAGAGCTCTTGGTTGGGCTATATTTACTTGTTTGAATGATAGAGGCAAATGCAAAGATGGTTGCTTTGAATGGTACAAATTACCATTTGTGGAAGGGCAAGATGAAAGATTTATTATTTGTCAAGAAATTGCATCTTCTGGTCTTTACTACACAGAAGCCAGATTCTATGTCTAAAGAAGAATGGGACTTTGAGCACCAACAGGTATGTGGTTTTATTCGGCAATATGTTGAAGATAATGTTTATAATCATATTGCTATGAGACACATGCTAGAGCTTTATGGGAGAAGATTGAGTCTTTGTATGCTTCTAAGTCGGGCAATAATAAATTGTATTTGTTAAATTGCTTGATGAATTTGAGGTACAAGGAGAATTCTTCTATTTCTGATCACTTAAATGAGTTTCAAG